>Ga0256406_1000499_pt1 | contig 71308 bp, 49 predicted proteins | sample RumenRJG_03DNA_FD_185986 | JGI IMG/M metagenome (GOLD analysis project Ga0256406, IMG submission 185986) | Bovine rumen microbial communities from Lethbridge, Alberta, Canada - RJG_03 | ecosystem: Host-associated > Mammals > Digestive system > Stomach > Rumen | place: Canada: Alberta | collected... | reverse complement strand
TGCCAGTCGATGATCACGTACATTCCAAGATCCGTCGCTGCCTTCACGCCTGTATCAATCGTCTGCTCCAGCTTCGTCCTGTCACCGTCGGTGCAGTAGCCACCGCTCTCCGCCGTGTACATGGCCAGACGGACGAGATTGGCGCCCCAGCTGTCGCGCAGCGTGCGGAAAGCATCCTCATTGACAAACTGCGGGAACCACGCGATGCCGTGCGTGCTGACGCCCTTCAGCTGATAGGCTTTTCCATGTGCGTCAACGAGGTCGGTTCCGTCCACCGAGAGCTTGCCGTGATTGGCAAACGGCGTACCCGACATGTCAGCCGCCGCGACTTCCTTTGACACCCCGCTGCCCGCTTCCGCCGTACTGCCCGCATCTGCGGCTGCGATCTCAGCGTTCCGATACATTTTTTCCTCCTCCGATGTCATTTTCACAGCCTCCTTCGTCGATGCATCCACCCTGTACGTGCCTTCGATATCTGCATCCTCCGATGTTGAAAAAATAATGCCGATGTCACTCACCGTCCCGCCGGCATCCACATGGCTGTTGTAGTCCGCCGGCGTCACATCGAATACACTGCCGTCAACCTCAAGGCTGCAGTTCCAGGAGTCACTCACCTCCGGCTCGGTGCCGGTATCCAGTCGAAACTCCCAGGAATCCTGCGCTGAATCCGTATGGTTCTCCAGGACAGCCGACATCTGTACAGCCGTCCTGTCACCGTCCGGCCAGCTGTTTGCCCTGCTGACCTTCAGGATCCATCCTGAATAAGTATCGGATGACGTCCCCGAAGCGGACACCGTTTCTGAAGATGATACTGTTTCCGAAGCGGATACCGTTTCTGAAGCAGCGGTCACGCTGTTCCCGTCATCAGCAGATGCGGCATCCGCATCTCCCCCGTGAACATTCTCCGATGCAGAAGCTGCAGCGCTGTCCGCCGCTGCAGAATCTTCTGATACCTCAGAAGAAACCGCCGGCTTCCCGCTGTTCCCGCAGCCCGCGAATCCCATCAGGGCCAGAACGGCCGCCATAACCAGCGCCGCTGTTTTCTTTCTTCCTGTCAAGTGCAGCCTCCTCACATCCAGCTGATCTCTCCCCATATAACTGATCTCTTAACAGACGCGGTTTCTCCGGCTACAGCCGGAAGACAGATACATCCGGCCGCGTCTCAGACGGAAAGTCTGTCGTATCTGCTGAAGAACGGATCCAGCCTCTTCCGGATGATATCCGTTCCGCCGGCCTTCTCAGCTTCAATATTCATCGGCAGCACCGGATCGTGCAGCGACTTGCGCACAAGCATCCATCCCTTCACCTCATCATCATCGAAAGATACCCGGATTCCCTCATAGTTCGGTGTCACGATATGGAACCTCGGGTCCTTCTCCGCAAATGCCCGGAAATCCTCCAGCACCTTCGTCCCGTAATCGGCAAAGTCCTCGCCGGAGATCGAATAACGCACCTCGACAGACTCCGCCGGCTGCTTCAGATTCCTGATCAGTGATTCGATGGTTTTTCCCTCCTTCTGCAGACGGGCCATCGTGCAGATGATCTTCACGGCGATATACGCGCCGTCATCTGAGAAGTAATTCTCCTTAAACGCGCCGTGTCCGCTGGTCTCGATGGCGAGCTCGCAGTCCTCACCGGCTTTGTTGAGCTCGATGCCCTTGTCGATGACATTTTTGTAACCGCGGCGATAGCGGAAATGCTTCAGGCCGAGATCTTTTTCCAGAAAGTCGTGGAGTTCGTCCGACGTCACCGAATCCGTGACGATCACCGAGCCCGGGTGCTTCGGCGCCAGAATGGCCGCCAGCAGCGCGATCAGCGTGTTCCGGTTCACTTCTGTTCCGTCTGCAAAAACAACGGCCCCGCGGTCTCCGTCACAGTCAAAGATCACACCGAGATCGGCTTTGCTGTCTGTCACGGACTTCCGCGCCGCATTCATTGCATCGCGGTTCTCCGGATTCGGGATGTGATTCGGGAACGTCCCGTCAGGGTCCAGATAAACAGATCCGCTGATGTCAGCGCCGAGCGGCTGCAGGATGTCCGTGGCAAAAAATCCCGCGGCTCCGTTGCCTGCATCTTCCACGATGTGCAGCCCGGCGAGCGGGTGCTCTCTGTCTTCCGCCTGCACTTCGTCGATGATGATCTGCTTCATATGGTCACAGTAGAGACCGACCATGTCGAAATCAACGGTGCTGCCTTCTCCCTCCGGCAGTCCGGCCGCCGATACCGCACGCACGTCAGTGGCTGCCGCACCCGTCGCATCCGTTCCGCTGCCGGCATATTTTTCCGCCAGCTCCGTGGCGAGATCCAGCACCTCCGTCAGCTCGCTGTGCTCAAGTCCGCCGTCCTTTGTAAAGAACTTCAGACCGTTCCGGTTGAAAGGCAGATGACTCGCGGTGATCATCACAGCGCCGTCGAAATCGCTGCCCGCAAGGACCGTCGACTGGAACATCGCCGGTGTGGAGATCAGATGACAGTTGCAGCTCTCCGAAACGGAGAGTCCCTTCAGCACGGCCTCCGAGAGCACATCCGCCGTGACACGGCTGTCGTGTCCGACGCCGATGCGGAGATCCTCCGCCGCTTTGCCCGTCCGCCTGGCGAGCCACAGGGCATACGCGCGCGCAATGTACGCCGCGATATCCGGTGTCAGCGTCTGCGCCTCCTTCTCCGTTGCGATCGCTGCTCCGCGCACATCATTTCCATTCTGCAGTCTGTGAAAAATTCCGGAATAATCGGTCATTTCTGTTCCTCCCCTGGCAATACCCTCTCCTGTGTTTTGCCTTGCTGTGTTGTACTTTGTCGTGTGTTTACCTTTAATTTGCCTTATCATGCATTTATCGTATTATGACATTTACCTTATCCTGATGTCTTTACGCTTCCGTTTTTCTGTCCGCCTGCATCTGCTTCATCTCCGGTCCCACCACCAGCAGCATCGTGAAGAAGCACGCCAGTCCTCCGATCACGTTGGAGACAGGTTCGGCGAGGAAGACACCGTCCGTACCCATGCCGAAGACCAGCGGAAAAATATACGTCAGCGGCGCCACGATCATCGCCTTGCGGAAAAGCGAGAAGAAAATCGCCTGTTTTTTCTTCCCGAGCGACTTGAACACCGTCTGACCCGTGTACTGAAATACCATAAAGAAAAATGTCGAGAAATAAATCCGGATCGCAGGCATGGCGTCTTTCAGGATCGTCTCATCGGAGCTGAAGATCCGGACGATCAGCTGCGGTGCCGCCATCATGATGATCCAGATCAGAACGGCGTAGGTCATGCACATGACGAACATGTACCGCCCGCCCTTCTTCACCTTCTGCGGCCTTGCCGCGCCGTAATTATAGCTGAGGATCGGGCTCGTCCCCTCCGTGATCGCGAGCAGCGGCGTCTCAAACACCTGCCTCGCTGAATTGACGATCGTCATGATCGACACGTAGAGGTCCCCGCCGAGCTGAGCCAGCATGCTGTTGGCACAGATCAGAACGAGACTGTTCGTGAGCTGCATCACCAGCGCCGCCGTGCCGAGTCCGGAGATGTTCCGCGCCTCTCTCCCGCATCTTCCCAGCTCACTGAGCTTCATAAGGCGAAGCCGGAACTCCGGCTTCTCCCCCGTCAGAAAACGGAGGACATAGGCTGCTGACAGCAGCTGCGATATCACCGTCGCGATAGCAGCTCCTTCCACGCCCATGCCGAAGATAAAAATAAACAGCGGATCCAGCAGCAGGTTGGTCACTGCGCCGAGGATAACCGTCGTCATGCCGACAGTTGTGAATCCCTGTGCATTGATGAACGGATTCATGCCGGTTCCGACCATGGAGAATGCCGTCCCCAGGAGATAGATCCTGAGGTATGGCAGGGCATAGACCAGCGCATGATCCGATGCCCCGAACACGCGGAGTACGGGCCTTGCAAAAATCTCACCCAGCACCATGATCAGCGCCGCCGTCAGGAGGATCAGCCAGAGCGCCGTATTCTGCAGCTTCTCCGCTTCTTTCCTGTCTTTTCTGCCGATGGCCATGGAAAAAAGCGGCTGCCCTCCGCTCCCGAACATATTGGTAAAACCCGTGATGATGATAATGATCGGAAAACACAGCCCCACGGCCCCGAGAGCCGCAGTTCCGATATCCGGGATCCTCGCTATGTAAATCCGGTCAACGATACTGTAGAGGAGGTTCAGAACCTGAGCAACCAGCATGGGCAGCGTCGTCGCCGCGATATTCTGAAGCATCCCGCCGTTTTCAAAGTCAACTCTGCGCATATTAAAATAATCCCTGCACGAAGATCTCGACGCCGATGGCGATCAGAATGATGCCGCCGAGGATATTGGCCCTTTCCTCAAGCTTCGTCCCGAAAGTCCTCCCGATGATCAGCCCGGCATACGACAGAAAAAAAGTCACCAGATTGATCAGGAAACTCGCCACAAGTGCAGCTGACACATCGTATCCGGCTATCGTGAATCCGACGGACAGCGCGTCGATCGATGTCGCGATGCCCTGAATGAACAGTTCCGGAAACTTCAGAATGTGTTCTTTCTTTTCCTCCGTTTTCCGGTTCCGAATGCCTTCGATCAGCATTTTTCCGCCGATGTACAGGAGCAGAAAAAGGGCGATCCAGGGAATAAATTTCTGGAACGCCTGAAAATATGTGAGAATCGTGTGGACACAGAACCATCCGATCATCGGCATGAGAAACTGGAACGCACCGTACGTACCTGCTATGGCGCAGCGCTTCCTGCCCGACATGCCCGGCTCATTCAGTCCGTTTGCCATGGACACACAGAATGCATCCATAGCCAGTCCCACGCCGAGTGCCAGACTGTTCAGAACAAATCTCAGATTCATCTGTCGTACTTTCTCCCGCTTTCTGTCTTCTGCTTTCGTTTTTCTTTTTCCAGCGCGCGCTGTTCACGGTCTGCTTTCCGCTCCGGATATCCGAAATCTTCCTCGATATCCTCTTTCCATTCCTTTTTCACGCGCTCTGCGTCATCGGCCAGATCCTTCTGTCTGCGTTCCAGCTCCGCATGCACCGCTGCCTCGCGGCGCGCAGCCTCATTGATCTGTTCCAGATTATTTCTCTCTATCTGCCTCTCCTGCTCTGCCAGCTCTTCGTCGGTCAGTGTCGTCAGGATCAGGCTCTTTGCAATAGACCTGCTGTCACGTTTCTTCACATACAGGTAGCCAATGACGGAGAACACGACAGCCCCGATGAAGTTGACGAAGAGATCCTTCATGGTATCGATGATACCGATATCCAGATAGCCGCCGTTGATCGTGGTCGTCGTACCGTCCGCCGAGTAGATGACTGTCTTCGTGATATTCGATATTTTCACGGGAATCTGCTGATGCGTCGGATCCAGCGTAACGGATGCGATCGTCTTCACGATGAAATCCTTCTGCATATCGAGGAAAAATGTCTGATCGCAGAAAAACTCGAAGAACTCCCAGAGTACGCCGACTGTCATGGAAAAACAGAACGCCACAATGGCCAGATAAAGCGGCGAGAGGTTCAGATTTTTGCTCTTCCGGTTCAGAATGTCGACCAGCGAAAATCCGATCGCCGCACACAGGAAGCCGTTGATAGTATGGAGCATCGTATCCCAGCCCGGGATCGCCGTATAGTAATGGTTGACCTCGCCCAGAATCTCCGCGGCAAAAATAAACAGATAGATCAGACTCTCAAAGAGAGTCGGTATCTCGATCTTCAGCTTCTCCGAGAAGAAGGACGGCAGCAGGAACAGCACCAGTGACAGAATGCACAGTGCCACGTCCTCATATCGTCCCTGCAGAAAACACCGGATACCGGTCAGGATGACGAGAATTCTGAGAACAGAATAGATGAGAAAACTTTTCCTATCCAGACGAATGCGATCCTTCTGATGCTGAATCCACCGGTTAATTCTCCTGGGCATTTCGGTACCTTCTTCCTGATTGGTGTTACTGTATCGCATCCAGTGTAATAGTGAATACGGCATCCCTGCCGGCCAGATCACTCGCCGCATAATCATCCGGGAATGTCACATTGATGTCGAAAGTCTCTCCCACCCTGTGTCCGACGATCTGATCCTCAAAACCATCGATATAGGTACCGGAGCCGAGTGTCAGTGTCTGGTTTTCCGCCGTTCCGCCGTCAAAGGCTTTGCCGTCCATTTTGCCCACGTAATCGATGACGACCGTATCGCCCATTTTTGCCGTCTGCCCGCTGCTGGATACAACACTCTCCGCGGAAACAGCAGATGATGTCACGGCACCGGCATCGGAAGCCGCGGTAACGGATCCCGTGGAATCATACGCAGAATCGGATGTCTTTACACTGTCATCCACGGACGAGGTAGCTGTCACCACAATGCCAATCACCAGCACAGCCAGCGCGGCGATCACGATCACAGGAACAAGAATGTGAACCAGTTTCTTTTTCCTCTCTTCAGCCGCCCGTTCTCTGGCTCTGCGCTCCTGTGCTGCTTTCCGATTTTCCTTCTTCATGATAAGCATGTCCTTTCTCTTCAGTCATTGTGACCGTCTGATACACCGGTCATATATTTCTGATTTTAACATATTCACACATGTTTTTCAGCCCGAATCGACGGCAGGCAGACGCATCGCCGTTACTGTGTTGCCCGTCGCTACCCTCCATGTGATGTTTGCATAAATAAACAGAGACTTCCATCCCCGGCGGGCTCTCGCTCATCTGCAGACTGGAAGTCTCTGTGTGTTCCGATATTCTGATCTGTCTGACCGGACTGTAACGCATCACCCGTGCAGATCCGGCTTTGCCGGTCTGACGCGGTGTCCGTCCCTTATGCCACCATCTCTGCTGAGAGCGGAGACCGGCGGAGTGCGCGGCGGAGAAAAGGAACCAGTGCAAGCACCACAACAGATGCCACGCCTACCTGAACCACGTTGCCGGGGATTGAGCCGGCCGGCGCGAGCCAGTTGCCGGTGATGATGCCCTCTGCCACATAGTAACCGCCCACCTTGATGCCAAGGGCAATGATCAGGGATACGAGATCATTCATGAACTGATTATGGATCGGTTTCTTCTCGGCGAACCAGCCGACTTCGAAGCCCATCAGTCCGACGATGACAAAAGTAAACGGCGACCACAGCGCCCATCCGCTCGTCAGGTCAAACAGCCCCATGCCGAAAGCTCCCGACACAGCGCCCGTCTTCTTGCCGAATAAGATAGCTGCGATAAACAGCGGCACATTGCCGAGATGGATGAGTCCGCCGGTTCCCGGCAGCGGAAGCCGGATATTGATCAGCCATGTAAATACATAGGTCAGCGCCGTAAACATGGCCATGATGACGATTTCTCTCGTTGTTTCCGCACTTGTGCGTCTCTCTGTGACATTCTTACTCTCTGTGTTCTGCATGATGTCTCTCTCCGTTTCATACTGAATTTTCCGATGCGCATCCCGGAATATGCATCCTATCTTAGTTTTTGTTGATCATATTACAATTACCAGATAATCACTATTTTATATGACCAATTTAAGATAAAATGTACACGATCAGATAAAAATAACATTCGTACGATTGCATCACGCAGGATCCTTATTATACACTGTTATCAGCGAGGTTAACCGCACCGCAGACAGACTGCAGACGGATTACCCGATATCAGCTGATGTCACAAACGCAGACTTCCATCCGGGAGGAAAAAAATATGTTCCGTGATCAGAAATCCAGTACTGACAACGCCAATCCTTTCAGCACCGACACGCACTATGACAATCCTTTTCTCGTGTCCGACCGGCGTCATCGCGACTCAGGTCATGATTTCTCCAGCGTAAACAGCCATGCTTTTGAGGCAGAAAAAAATAACGGCTGGAACGAAGACACCAATAATCGATCCATTCGTAAAAACCACAGCAAGAACAGGCAGAAGACCCCTTCCCGGAAAGCGCCTTCCCGTCCGCAGCCCGAAAGATATAACGCCACAACCGTCAGGCCTGTACAAAGAAAGCGGAAAGGTTCTGTCATTCCGGTTATTATCGTGATCATTGGTCTGCTGATTATTGGCTTTGGCCTGCATCTGCCTGAGGATTCAGAAACAGAATCAGCCACAGCCGAAACACAGGAAGCCGGCGATGACGCTGCCGATGATACGACGATCGAAAGACAGGTTATTTTTGACCAGCAGGATATCCGCATGACCGCCGAGAATTTCTTTGATGACGGAACCTATGCCGGCATAAAGCTTACCATCGAAAACAATTCCGACACAGATCTCCACGCCTCGACCGATTACGCGGCGCTGAATCATATCATGATAAACGAGGGAGATACCTATCTGCTTCTGTACTGCGAAGTTCCCGCCCACCAGAGCGTCACCGCAGATATGGATTATGAAGTGGAAGAAGCCAAAAAAGACGGGTTTGATCAGATCAGCAGCATCATGTTTGACGTCAGGTTTCTGACAAAAGATTATGATACCTACGCAGAAACCGACTGCATCACCATTCAGACCAACCACGCGGAGACTGCCCCGGACGTTATTCCCGAAGGCGCCAGAGAAGTTTTTTCCAACGATTATGTGCGTATCTCTGCTCCGGGACTTCCGGTAAGCGGCTCTGATGACATACATCTGTATACAGAGAATCTCTCGGATCAGACGCTCACCCTCACCTCCGATGACACCGTGATCAACGGACAGGATTCGACAGGATCATTTTATTATGTGACCGTTTTTCCGGGCTGTATTTCCACACGTCCTGTCACACTTGATGACAAAATCGGGGTAGATGGTGCATCCTCCGTCAGGAGTCTCTCGATGATGCTCAGCGGTTATGATAAAAATCTGGACAACAATATCTTCGACGGCAGTTCGCTCTCGCTCTGATGGTCCGGACCGTTATCCACAACGAGATAAGACTCGCTCCGCTGGTTTTATCCCGTTATCGCGGCGCTCGCCTCACCTCGTCACATGCTTTCGCATGTGTGAGGATGAGGCCCACTGACCGCGTAAAAAAAGAAGCGGCTGCGCCATAAAGACACAACCGCTTCTGGGACCTGATAAGAGCATAGCTCTTACGAGGATGAGGGGGCCATATTATTCACTATCATCGCTGCTCTTGATCTCATCGGTAGCAATGATGAACTTCACGGATCCTTTCTTACCGGAAGCGATACCGCTGTAATTTGTATAGCTCGTATCGTCCGAGTTAAGAGCCGTCAGACGATCCTGGAGATCGCTGACATCATCCACAAGATCCTTTGAAGAATCGTAGATATCCTGCATATCGCTGCTGTTCAGCTTTGCTGTGCTGTCAGCGAGTTCCTGCGTGCCGTCATGCAGCTGACTGATGCCGTCCTTCACCTGAGAAGATCCATCCTTCAGCTTTCCAGATCCATCAAGAAGCTGTTCAAGGCCGCTGACCAGCGTTGAAGAATTTCCACCGAGAAGTTTCAGACCGCTGTCCAGCTGAGAAGCACCAGTAGAAAGACTGAAAGCGCCGGTTTTCAATGTATTCATGCTCTGCTTCAGCGTTCCGTTGATGCCGGAATCCAGCCGGGAAGCTCCCGCCGAAACGTTCTTTGCGCCATCCGCCAGTCTGGAAGTGTTTTCCGCTACAGAAGAAACACCCGATGTATACTGTCTCACACCAGTTTTCAGAGCAGTCATCTGTTGAATTTCTTTATTTACCGTCTTCTCATCCGGAAGTGCGCTGATCGTCTGCTGAAGTTGAGCGACAAGATTTTTCGCGTCCTCAGAATTGGCCATCTTCTGCAGATTCTTCATCTCTGATACGACGGACTGAATCTCCGCCGTCCTTCCACTCACATAAGTAAGCGTATTGTCGATCGTGCTCAGTTCATCCGAAAGAGATTTCATCGCATTTGATGCATTTGAAAGTCGACCGCTCTGGGCCAGTAAAGACTTCTTATCCGTCTGCAGCTGTGTTTGCAATGCAGCGATCTCTCCGGAATCGCTTTGAAGTATGGGAGCAAGCACAATGTTGCTTTCTGCAGCTTTCGTCGCCTTGGTATAATAATCCCGAACCATCGACAGCGTAGCTGCAGATGTCGCAAGGGTATTTTTCTCCCCCGTCAGATCATCTGCAATCGTCTGCATATTTGTCCGTATACCGTCACTTACCTGAGTCAGGCTGTTCAGTCCGCTGAGCGTCGCCTCCAGTCCGGTGAAGTCATAGGATTGAAACGCTCCCGCATCCGTCTGAAGTTCTTTGATCTGATCCTCGTACTGGCTCAGCTGCATCCGATAGCTGTTGATCTGGCTGAGAATGCCGGATAAACTGTCAGCCGTCGTTGCCACGCTGCTGTTAATGGTTTTTGAATTGCTGTCCAGTGTTGCTGTACCAGTTGAAAGCTGTGATGCTCCGGACGCAAGGCTTGCTGCTCCGTCCACCAGACTCTGTGATCCGCTGTAAAGCTGATTCATGGAACCCGCGCTGTTCTGAAGGGCGCTGTTCAGCTGACCTGCACCTGCACTCAGTTTATCTGCTCCTGCTGCCGCTGTATCTACGCCGCCGGTGTACTTCTGTGCGCCGGAAACAGCCTGATCAAGACCATCCTTCAGCTTCGATATGCCGTCGTCCAGTTCGCCATAGCTGTCATTCAGTTTACCGGCACCGTCATTCAGCTCTGCGCATCCGTCGGCGAGCTGTGTCATGGAATCCTCCAGCTTGTCGATCATATCCTTTACATCGGAGAGATCCTCCAGATTGTCCGTATCGATGCTGTCAAGAAGATCCGATGAAGCGAATGTATAGGTCGATCCGAGAGAGAAGTTCGTCACATCGGCCGTGATCTCGACGGAGTCCGGAATGCTGAAGTCATCGATATCATCCTTGGCTTCATCTGCTTTTTCTTCCTCTTCAGCACTGTCAGCGGAATCCGATGTTGTGTCTTTCTTATCATCGGTATCTGCGGAATCCGACTTTGTATCTTCTTTGTCATCGGTATCTGCGGAATCCGACTTTGTATCTTCTTTGTCATCGGTATCCGCGGAATCCGACTTCGTCTCATCTTTGTCATCGGTATCTTCAGATTCCAGATCATCTGCCGTATCCTTCGCATCCTTCAGCGAATCGATGGCATCCTTGGAGTTCTGCTTGAGATTCTCAAGGTCGAGACTGTCTGCGAGACCCGGCATGCCATAGGCGAGGACAACGTTTCTGGATCCGTCATTTACGATTTTTCCGTTGTCAACCGTGACATTGGTGAATGTATCATCCGGCAGGATCAGACCCGTCATCATGACGAACGGTGTGGAAAGAGAGGTATCCTTGCCGCCGACTTTTGCATTGACGGACGTATTGTTGGTGTAATTGATCTTGATCGTGAGCTTGCCGCTCTTTCCGGCCAGATCCTTCGCTGAGATCTCCTTGCCGTCCAGATAATAGGTAAACTTCACGCCCACCGGAAGAGACTCCGTGGATGTTCCCTGATAATAAATATCGCTGCCGTTGGCCGACCAGGTCATGTTGCTGCCTGATCCGGTGTAGGTCTCATCGCCCTTTACGTTCTCAATATCGGAGAGCGTGGAGGAATCTTTCAGTGTCGACGCGCCGTCCGGATTGTACAGGTGATCGGATACCGTGATCTTCGATGCCTTTCCGCTTGCATCTGCATTTACATAAACGGACTCTTCCTTGTCGACATTATCTTCGTCGCTGCTGTCATCCGCATATACCGGAACAGCTGAGATCACCGGCGTGACACCCATCAGAACGGCCATGCCGACTGCTGCTGACGCATTTGCTATCTTTTTTGCCTTTTTGCTTATTCTGCTGTTTCTGTTCATAGTTTCCCTCAACCTCGATTCTTTCTCCAGGTCTTATCCCCGGGTATTCAATCCAGCGCTCATCATGCCTCTGGAGATCTATGCTGTTATTTGTTTCCGGAACCGGTGCTGTCTGCCGGCTCTGTTCCGCCGTCAACTGCTGCTGCCGTTGCGGCAGTGCCGCCTCTGCGCTCCTGGAACTTTGCCTTTGCTCTTTCAAGTCGGGCTGCCCTCTTTGTGCCGAGGAAATCATACGATGTATGCTCGATGATCCCTCCGAACAGACGAAGCATACCCGGCAGGATGAACAGAACCGTCACCGTACTGATCAGTGCGCCTCGTGCAAGCATCAGGCAGATCGAATGAATGATATCGATGTCCGAGTACGCCGCAACACCTGCCGTCGCCGCGAAGAACGAAATACCGGAGGTAATGATCGATCCCATACATGCCTCATGGGCGATCTTCACTGACTCTTTCCTGTCGTGTCCGCGCTGCCGCTCTTTCTGATAACGGCTGGTCATCAGGATAGCATAATCGACGGTTGAACCCATCTGTACGGTTCCGAGAATAATACTCGTGATAAACGAAACCTTTGTGCCGGTGTAGAACTCAATGGCCATGTTGACCAGAATGGCAAACTCGATCACGAGCTCGAGGATCGCCGGCAGCGTCCATGATTTATAAACAAAAGCAATGATGATGAAGATGATGATCAGCGATGCCGATGTAACATTGCGGAAATCGACATTGGTGACATCTACCAGGTCATGTGTCAGAGGCGCCTCACCGATCAGCATGCCTCCCTCATCGTATTTATGAAGGATTTCATTGATCTTATCGATCTGGGCGTTGACCTCATCCGATCCTGCATAATATTTACTGCTGACGAAGGCGAGAGAATAATTGCCGCTCTCCAGCATATCCTTTACATCGCTCGGGATCATGGATTCCGGCACATCAGAGCCGACGATCGACTGCAGACCCAGGCAGTAGTTGACGCCGTCGACATCATCGATCTCATTGAGCATGGACTTCTGATCCTTCGCCGGTGTGCTCTTGTCGATCAGGATCATGTGCAGCGTACTGCTTCCGAAATCCTCTTCCACTTTCTGCGCCGCCTGTTTGGAAGGAAGCGTTCCCGGAAGAGACCCGGACATATCATAGTAAACGCCGACATTGTTATTGCCGTAGATTGCCGAAATAAACATCACGGCAAAAATAACCAGCCAGACCGGAAAATGCTTTGTGATGAAATCCGAGGGCTTTTTCAGATTGTTCAGAAGTGCCCTGTGCGTGGTCTTTGTGATCAGCTTGTCGCAGCAGAGAACCAGCGACGGCAGAACCGTTACGCAGGTCAGAACGCCGAACACAACGCCCTTTGCCATAACAAGGCCCATATCAAGACCAAGTGTAAAGGTCATGAAACAGAGAGCGATGAAACCGGCGATCGTCGTCACCGATGATCCGATGATCGACTTGAACGTATTGGAGATCGCATGGCCCATGGCACGTTCGTTCTCGCCCGGGAATCTCTCCTTATTCTCCTTGTAACTGCCGACCAGGAAAATGGAATAATCCATGGTCACAGCCAGCTGGAGAACAGCCGCGATTGCTTTTGTAATGTAGGAGATCTGACCGAACATCATGTTCGTGCCCATGTTGTACACGACAGCGAATGCAATATCGATCAGAAAAAGAAACGGCACCGCAAAGGAATCGGTCAGCAGCAGCATCGCGACCAGTGAGAGGATAACGGCGATGCTCACGTAGATCGGAAGCTCCTGGTCGACCAGATCACTCAGGTCGTTCAGAATAGCCGTCATACCGCTGACGCTGCAGTCCTTGTCAAGTGTCTCACGGATCTGTCTCACCGCGGTCATCGAGGTATCTGATGATGTGGAATCATCGAGAAGGGCGAGCATCATCGTCGCATCGCCGTTGATGATTTTTTCCCTCAGATCCTGCGGAACCATGTCCAGCGGAAGTGTGATGTCTGCCACATCGTCATACCAGAGAACTGATTTGACATGAGGAATGGCTTCGATGTCTTTCTCGATCTGCTGTACCTGCTTCAGGCTCTTGTTCTCGACGACGATCTGAGCATAAGCGCCCATGCCGAATTCATCGACCAGAATATCCTGACCCTTGACTGTCTCAAGGCTCTCAGGCAGATAAGTGAGCAGGTCGTAGTTAGTTCTGGTGTGCTCATACCCCCAAACAGAAGGAATCAGAGCAATAACAGCAAGGATCAGGATCAGAATCCTGTGCCTCGCGATCCACTTGCCTACTTTAACCAATTGTTTTCATCCCCTATCCCCGGTCCGCGATCCCGCGGCCTTATTTTTTATATCTGCATATCTGTCTGCGGCAGGTCTGCCGCCGGCACATACACGTCCGAATCAGCACTCCGACAGTCTGACTGCTGATTCATCGCTACGGTAAGAATGATACGTCTTAAATGACCAACGGTCAATTGGTAAAACTTCACTAAAATGACTGACGGTCAGTCATTTGATGTGTGCATTCTGTATATTGACCTTCGTTCATTTTTCTTCTAACCTAAGAGTTAAACCTGCGGAAAGAATTGTATTTCGGAGGAAGGAAGATGTATTTCAGATGGGGAAGGTAGAAGCGAATAAGGAAAATAAAAGATCGTCGCTGCTGTCTCACGCCTATGAGCTGTTTCTCAACAAAGGCTTCAACGACACGACGATCTCTGATATTGTGAAAAAATCAAATGTGGCCAAGGGCACATTTTATCTGTATTTCAAGGATAAGTATGATCTCCGCGACCAGCTTGTGGCGCGGCAGTCTGCGCAGGTCTTTCTGGATGCGGCGAAGTCGATCGAGATGACGCCCACGGAAAAGCAGCCGAAGACCGTCATCGAATACGTGGACGCGCTGATCAATTACATTCTTGACTATCTGCAGAACAACAAGATGCTGCTGCGGTTCATTACCAAGAATCTCTCATGGGGCATTTTCCGCCATCTGGTAGAAGAGCCCGCATACAGTCATACAGACGGCCCGGACCTGCACAAGTTCTACAGCGACTACCTGAAAGCACTGCAGGAGGACCATATTACCTGCGACCGCCCGGATTTTCTGCTCTTCAGCATCGCGGAATTCGTCGGATCGACCGCCTATTCCACGATCATCAATGAGGATCCGTGTACGATGGAGGAGTACAAGCTGTATCTCTTCCGCACCATACACAGCATCATTGACAGTTTCTGCCGGCCGGACGGCATCACTGCCCAAACGAGTAACCCATGAGATTATCGTAGGAATACTGTGTTCCGCTGGCTGTCGGTGCCATGCAGGTGAGGCAGTCCCCCGTTGACGGATCAGAGCCGTCATCTCTTACATGGTAGGATTCGCCGAGAAAAGTCGCATAGCTTCCGTCCGCCTCATAGTAGGTATATGTCCAGTCGGGCTGGAAATCCGTGATCGTTGCGGTCGTCACATTGAACAGGTAGTGCCGGATGCGTCCCCAGTAGGTGGCATCATTCATCGCATCGTGGTAGATCTGCGCCGCCGGATCGCTCTCGTCGATTTCCGGTTCCCTGTCATCCCAGGTCGCATCGACCTCGTACCACTGTCCGTCATCGTACTGGATCAGATTCCAGGAATGGCCGCCCATATTGTCCGCGGAAGTTCCCGCCATACCAGTGATCCTCGTGACTGTTAGTCCCGCCTGCTGACAGAGATATTCAAACGCATAGGAATATCCGTCGCACACGGCCGTGTTGGCCTCGCCGCGGCTGTTCGCCACCAGCGCCCCATAGGCCGTATACCCGTAATCCGTCACATCCCCCGCGGCTGTCGTCTCATCAGCCAGCGTCTCATCATAGGTAACCGTATCAATGAGAAGATCATGAATCTGCAGCGCGATCATCGGCTGCGACTGCGTGAGGTCAATCTGCGCCATAAAGTTATCGACCGCCTGATTGAACGCAGTCATTTCCGTCTGATAGTTGTCATACGTCTGTGCCAGCTGAATCATGACGGCATACGTCCCGTCATTCTGCATCTGCCCTGAATAATAATAACTGAATACACTGCCGTTCTGGCTGAACCAGAAGAGCTCCGGATGATCAAAAATCAGCGCCTTGTACGCGTAGTCGAGGTTGGTTCTGAAGGTATCGGAATCAGGGCTCTCCGCGACATCGACTCTCTTTCTGTACTCTTTGCTGTCGGGCTGCTGCAGGACGGCGAAGAGCGCATCGTAGAGCTGCTGCTGCTCTGACGTCAGTACGGAGTAATAGTAGTAGAATGTGGCCCTGTTCACAAACAGGGAATCGCCTTCCGGCAGATTGTCCTGATATCTGCCGCTCAGTTCTTCCGGCAGCAGGGAAAAATGATAGCTGTACGGCGGCTCTGACGCGGAACTGCTTTCCACGGCATCCGAAGACCCCGTCACGCCGGATGTGCCGGATGCCGCTTCTTCCGCCGACCGGTTCAGGCCGAAGGTCTCAGCGATCCAGTGGATGATGCTCTCAGCGCCTTCCTGCACCTGCTGCATCGCCTCTGATGCGTCAGAGGTCTGTGAAGAAGCCTGTGACGGCTCTGTGTCAGTACCGGATATCTGTCCGCAGCCCGCCAGCAGTGTAACCGACAGGGTAAGAGCGGTGAGGACCGCGCGGAAGCTGTTCGATTTTTTCCCTGATTTTCTCATATATCTCCTGTTTCAGACAGCTGTGACGGCCGGAACTTCTGATGTCCCAAAGGGACCGGAAAAGAAGTCGACAATTTCCGGCGTGCGGCATATAATAAAGGCGTTTGAGCACCCGGAGACAGGCAGGCGAATACCGTGAAGGCAGATTTTACCATGAACAGCGATACCGTAACAACAGAAAATCAGCATATTCCTGAAGGCTGTATCGGTGTCTTTGACTCCGGCCTTGGCGGGATCTCCGTGCTCGCGGAATTAAAAAAAGAGCTTCCGGAGGAGAATTACCTCTATTATGGAGACTCCGCGAACGCTCCCTACGGGGAAAAATCCATCGATGAAATCCGCTCTCTCACGCTTGAGTCTGTAGATTTCCTTGTCAGCTGCGGCATCAGGGCACTTGTCATCGCCTGCAACACGGCGACCAGTGCAGCTGTCAGCCTCGTCCGCAGCCGCTACGACAGCGCGATGCCTGTCATCGGCGTGGAGCCGGCCATCCGTCCGGCCGCCGAAGCTTTTCCGCACGGAAAAATTCTCGTCATGGCGACACCCGCTACGCTGAAGCTGGAAAAATATGCACGGCTCTCCCGGGAGCTCGCCGGCGAAGCGGAATTTATTCCTGTCATGTGTCCCGGTCTTGCCGGCCGGATCGAACAGGGAAGACTGGATGATCCTGATCTTACGGAAATGCTGACGAAATTTCTCAGCCCCTACATCGACAGTGCCGACGCTATCGTTCTCGGCTGCACACACTACCCGTTCATTAAAAAACAGATACGAAGCGTCATGGGGGACATTCCCCTCTTTGACGGCGGCGCCGGTACAGCCAGACAGCTTCACCGCCGCCTGCTGCAGCGCGGCCTGCTGACAGAACCGGCTTCACGGAAAGCAGAGCTGACAGAGTCGGCTTCACAGAAAACAGAGCTGACAGAGTCGGCTTCACAGAAAGCAGAAGAGTCACGAAAGGCATCCGCAGGCCAGGTTATTTTTCTCTCGAGCCGGAATACACCGGAAGAAATCAGTCTGTACCGCGAGATGTTTGAAACCTTTTCGTAACCCTTCCTCTTAAAGTTTCTTTTACAGTTTCTTTGTGACCTCTGCCGCTGTCTTCAGAGCGATCACTATCATATCATTGAAGGATGTGCGGATCTCTTCCGGCGTCAGATGCTCCGGTTTGAAGAGATGATCAGAAACGGTGAACAGACCGAGCGCCTTCTTGTGGCAGTACATTGCCTCCGTGTAGAGGCCTGCCGTCTCCATCTCGACAGCGAGCAGTCCGGCTTCTCTCTCCTTCTTTGCCACTTCCGGATCCGGATAATAGAAGAAATCAGAGGAATACACCGATCCGACAGCCGTGCGGAGCTTCATCTCATCAGCGATGTTTACCGCCGTGCGCAGCATATCCCAGTCAGCCGTAGGTGCAATGTGACCCGGCAGACCATATCTCTCAGGCGCAGCCGAATTCGTCGATGCGCTCATTGCCACGACAATATCCCTCACATTGACATCATCACCAACACCGCCGGCGGAACCGATGCGGATGATACCCTCAACACCGAACTGGGTAAAAAGCTCATGCGCATACAGGCTCATCGACGGGATTCCCATGCCGCTTCCCATAACGGAAACTTCCACACCGTCATACGTACCGGTATAGCCGTACATCGCACGTACGTCATTGAACAGCACCGGATTCTTCAGATACGTATCCGCCACATATTTGGCGCGGAGCGGATCTCCGGGCATAAGCACGATTTTGGCGGGATGTGTTCCGTCTTTGATCTCCATGCAGGCAGAAATTGAAGGTGTTCCCATGATTGTATATTCCTCCTGAATTTTATTTCCGCGAAGCGCGGTATATCCGGTTCCAGGCTGCGTGAATATCCGGATTGCGTGAGCAGTTCATTCCGGCTGTACATATACGCCGCCGGCGGCGGACTGTGTAACCGGAGAGGATCCACAGTCTCCGCGAGCGGCGCGTAGACTTATACAGTATGTGGCACAATTTATCGTATGGGGTTTATGTCATACTCAGGACAGGATCGGCTTAACAGCCTCCGTGAGTTTGTCCTTCTCAGCCTGTGCCTCCGCGAGATCTTTGCCCTTCGTAGTGAAATAGGTCTTGATCTTCGGCTCGGTGCCGGACGGGCGTACAACGACGGAAGCGCCGTCCTCCAGTTTGTAAGTGAGGACATTGGCCTTCGGAAGTCCGGTCTCCTCCGGTTTCTCATAATCGATCACCTGAACGACCCTATCACCGCTGAAGTCAGCCGGCGGATTTTTCCTCAGGCTGTCCATGATACCGGCCATCTTGTCCATGCCGGAGAGGCCGGGGAATTCATAGCTGTCGACCTTGTTGAGGTAACGGCCGTACTGTGCATAGATCTCCTCCAGGCGCTGCTTGATGGAGCTGCCGATGCTGCGGTAGTATGCTGCCATCTCGCAGATCAGCATGGATCCGATCACGGCGTCCTTGTCGCGCACATACGGTCCGGCCAGATAGCCGTAGCTCTCCTCAAATCCAAAAATAAACCGGTCCACTTCACCTGCCGCCTCAAGCTGTGCGATCTGGTCGCCGATCCACTTGAAACCTGTCAGCGTCTCGCGCATCTCGACGCCGTAATGCGCGGCGACAAGATTTGCCAGCGGCGTTGACACGATGGACTTAACCGCCACAGGTCTGTCGGGCATCGTTCCCTTCTCGATCCTGCCTGCGCAGATATAGTCGAGAAGAAGCACACCCATCTCATTGCCGGATACGAGCTCATAGGAACCGTCCGGGCACTTCATGGCAATGCCGACACGGTCCGCATCCGGATCGGTGGCAAGCATCAGATCCGCACCGGTCTTCTTTGCGAGCTCCAGTCCTTTCTCCAGTGCCTCGTAGATCTCCGGGTTCGGATAAGAACAGGTGGTGAAATAACCGTTCGGGTATTCCTGCTCCGGAACAATGGTGATGTCTGTGATGCCGATATCCTGAAGAACACGGGTTACCGGAACAAGACCGGTGCCGTTCAGCGGAGAATAAACAAGTTTCAGACCGGCTGTTTTGCACAGGCCCGGGCGCACCTGACGGGACTCGATGGCCTGATAAAGAGCTTCCTTGCAGTCGTCGCCGACAAACTGAATCAGACCCTTTTCCACACCATCGGCAAAGCTCATGTATCTGGCGCCGGTCAGGACATCCGTCTTCTGGATCTGCGCGTATACGACAGCCGCTGCCTCATCGGTCATCTGACATCCGTCAGGGCCGTAAGCCTTGTAGCCGTTGTACTTCGAAGGATTGTGGGATGCCGTAACCATGATGCCGGCGTTGCATTTATAATATCTTGTGGCAAAGGAAAGTGCCGGAACCGGCATCAGTTCATCGTAGATTCTCACGTGAATGCCGTTGGCAGCGAGAACACCCGCAGCGTCCCTGGCAAAATTCCAGCCTTTCAGACGGGAGTCATAACTGATCGCCACCGTCTGTGTACCGCCCTGTGTCTTTACCCAGTCGGCAACCCCCTGTGTCGCCTGGCGTACTACCCATATATTCATACGGTTTGTGCCTGCGCCGAGAACTCCGCGAAGTCCGGCAGTTCCGAACTGCAGAGCAACAGCAAAACGATCCCTGATCGCGTCATCGTCTCCTTCAATGTCACGCAGTTCCTTCTTCAGATCGAAATCGACCAGATCTGCATTCAGCCAGCGTTTGTAATCATCCTGATACATTTGCCACACCCGTCCTTTCTTACCATGGGCTTTCTGAACAAGTTCCGAATTTTACCCTGCATTTACCGAAAAGCAGGCATATTTGTCTTCTGCCCGCTCTTGTTTCATCATACTATAATTGAGCAGAAATGAAAAGTTTCTGTTCAGCCGCAGTCAATGAAGGAATTCGCGTAAAAAAAAATCCCTGAAGTCCTTGTAAATAAAGGATTTCAGGGAGTAAATTCCGTGCCGCTGGTCGGGATCGAACCGACACGGTGTGTAAGCACCGAGGGATTTTAAGTCCCTTGCGTCTACCAGTTCCGCCACAGCGGCATCAAGACTGATTATATGATATGCAGATTCAAAGTGCAAGCGGCTTCAGCGAAAGCGCAGTCCCAGCACGGTCGCGCTCTCCGGCGCCAGATCCATCCGGATATTTCCGCATGATACCTTCACGCCTTCTCCGCCGGTATAGAACCCGTCTTTTGTCGTCGTGAACAGTCTCTCCAGGTCGATTTCCGTCTGCAGACGGTCAATGCCCGCCTGCCATACCACAGCTTCCATGTGATACACCTCCGTCCTGTTGTTTACGAGGACGAAGATCACCTCTTCACTGTTAAAACGCGCATAGGCCAGCACACCGTAATCCTTCGCCATCAGTTTCACCGAGCCGTTCTTCAGCGCAGAATGTCTGCGATGGACATGGATGATCGTCCGGTAGAAAGCCAGGAGCGTCTTGTCCTCAAAGCCCCACGGATAGGTTCGCCGGTTGTCCGGATCTGTAAAACCGCAGACGCCGGCCTCATCGCCGTAATACACCGTCGGTGCCCCGGGCCAGGTCATCTGGATCACAACGGCCTCGCGGAGCGCCGCCGGATCCACATTCTGTGAAGCCGCCGCACTCCCCTGATTCTGCACACGTCCCACGATGTGATTCGTGCGCGTCAGGAAACGCGAGTGATCATGGTTGTCCAGCTCGTTCATGCTGGTATACAGCGAAGGGCCTGTAAACGAAGCCATATGATAGCGCATGGCATCGTAGAAACTGTCCGCATTGCCCAGAAGGCCCTGCTGAAATTCATCGCTGTGCTTTTCCATGCCGGTGATGAACCAGGACACCGGTTCCATGAACGCATCATAGTTCATCACGGTATCCCACTCGTCGCCGCACAGCCAGTCATAGGCGTCGCCGTAATGCTCCGCCAGGATAATGGCATCCGGGTTTGCCGTCTTCACGGCGTTTCTGAATTTCTTCCAGAACTTATGGTTAAAATCAAGCGAATGGCCCAGATCAGCGGCCACATCGAGACGCCAGCCGTCGCAGTTGTACGGCGGCGAAACCCACTTGGCTGCGATCCGCAGGATATCCTTCTGCAGTGCCTCGCTGTCCTCATAGTTGAGCTTCGGCAGTGTCTCGTTGCCCCACCACTGCTCATACTGTCCGTTGTCCGGCCACGAGCTGCCGTTCGCAAAGCAGAAATAGCTTCGGTACGGGCTGTCCGCCGTCACATAGGCGCCCGGCTCAAAGCCCTCACGGCCTTCATATATTTTTTCACGGTCCATCCAGCGGTTGAACGAACCGCAGTGGTTGAACACGCCGTCGAGGATCACGCGGATGCCGCGGCGGTGCGCCTCTTCCACCAGTTCCACAAGCACTCTGTTGCTGGCTTCCAGATTAGCCTGATTGGTCACGCGGTTGATGTAGCGCTCTGCGTGGGTATTGTTCTCATCATACTGATCCAGCAGACGGCCGTGATCTTCAATCAGACGTCCGAAATGCGGGTCCACGTGGTCATAATCCTGGCAGTCGTATTTGTGATTCGAAGCCGACACGAAGATCGGGTTCAGGTAGATCACCTGCACGCCCAGATCCTGCAGATAGCCCAGCTTGTGGATCACACCCTCCAGATCTCCGCCGTAAAAATTCCGCACATCCATGGATTCCGGCGGCTGATACCAGTCGCTGACTTTTTTTACGTGATGGCCCAGATAACTGTACTCATCCGTTTTGACGTCGTTGGCCGTATCCCCGTTGTTGAACCGGTCGACAAAAATCTGATACATGACCGCGCCTTTTGCCCAGTCCGGCGTATGAAAGCCGGGCAGGATCCGGAAATGATAGCGGGGATTCGGATCGCGTGTGACGCCGAGTTTATCATAATAGCAGACAATCCTGCCGAGTCTGATCTCGAAGAAATAATCGAAGGGCTCTTCGTGGACGACCACCTGAATGCTGTAGTAATCGAAGCCGTTCCGGCTGAATTCAGGTGTGAGCGGCAGACGGTCTGCCGCATGGCGCAGAAAAACCTCGTCCGCATTGTTTTTTGCGGTCCGGAAACGGATCGTGACCACATCGCCGGGATCGGATTCCATCGGTGAACGGAACATCTCCGTTTCATCGCTGAAAAGAGCGTCCTTCTTCAGCAGTGTCCGCATATTCAGTGTATAATTCAGTACTCTGTCCTGATACATGCCTCTTCCCCCTCACACGGCTCTCATCGTCTGTGTTCCATACGTATCAAGATCAACTCCCCCAAAAACCAGCGATAAAAAAGAAATATCGATATAAAGCAAAAACCAGCCTTTATGCAAGGCTGGTTTTTTTGGAGAAGGTATTTCTCTTATGGGGTGTAGCAAAAACTATAATGTATTGGGGGGTTTTTACGATGATTATAGTATCATAAGGTTTTCCAAAAGTCTGCACAAACTTCACAATTTTCGTCGTCAAAAATTGTGCAACTTTTAAATATCTGTATGATCAGCCCTCCGTTACCACGGCTTTTGCTTTTTCTTCCTCTGCGAAAATAGCCTCGAATTCGGCCCGATTCAGTTTTTCTTTGATGAGAAGCTGGCGTGCACACTCATCCAGCACATATCTGTGCTCGGAGATCAGTTTCCTCGCCTGTGCATGACAGTCCTCAATGATCTCCTTTACTTCCTCATCGATGGCCGCCGCAATCGTCTCGCTGTAATTCTTGGTCTTGCCCCAGTCGCGTCCGATGAAGACCTCGTCCTCATCGCCCTCGTCGTAATTGACAAGGCCCAGCCGGCTCGACATGCCGTACTTGGTGATCATGGCTCTCGCCGTCTGCGTCGCCTGCTTGATATCCTGCGATGCGCCGGTCGTGATATCGTCGAAGATCATCTCCTCGGCTGTGCGGCCGCCCAGATCTGCGACGATCTGCTGCATCATCCGCTTTCTCGTCATGAACATATCGTCATTCTCAGGCTGCGGCATCGTGTATCCCGCCGCTCCGGGGCCTGTGGGAATGATCGATATGGTGTAGACGGGATCCAGCTCATCAAGCACATGAAAAAGAATCGCGTGGCCCGTCTCGTGATAGGCCGTGATCCTTCTCTCCTTTTCAGAGATAACGCGGCTCTTCTTCTCGGTGCCGATGCCGACCTTGATAAACGACTCGCGGATGTCCTTCTGCGTGATGAACGAACGCCGCTCGTGTGCCGCGAGAAGCGCCGACTCATTCAGCAGATTCTCCAGATCCGCGCCCGTAAAACCGGCCGTTGTCTGCGCGATCTGCTTCAGATTCACATCGTCGCCGAGCGGTTTGTTTCTCGCATGTACGCGGAGAATCTCCTCTCTTCCCTTCACATCCGGAAGACCTACGGCGATTTTTCTGTCGAACCGGCCCGGACGGAGGATGGCGGGATCGAGGATATCGATGCGGTTCGTCGCCGCCATGACAATGATGCCCTCGTTGACGCCGAAGCCGTCCATCTCCACGAGCAGCTGGTTCAGCGTCTGCTCACGTTCATCATGTCCGCCGCCCATACCGGTACCTCTGCGCCGGCCGACGGCATCGATCTCATCGATAAAAACAATGCAGGGCGCATTTTTCTTCGCCTCTGCGAAAAGGTCTCTCACACGCGAAGCGCCGACGCCGACGAACATTTCCACGAAATCCGAACCGGAGATTGAAAAGAAAGGTACGTTGGCCTCGCCCGCGACAGCCTTCGCGAGGAGGGTCTTTCCGGTACCCGGTCTGCCCGTGAGGATCACACCTTTCGGAATCCTCGCGCCGACTTTCGTGTATTTCTGCGGATCCTTCAGGAAATCGACGATCTCCTCGAGATCACCTTTTTCCTCGTCGAGTCCCGCGACGTCCGAAAAGCGGATGTTGCTCTCCTTCGGCCCCAGCATCGTGGCCCGGCTTTTCCCGAAGTCCATCATTCTGGCATTGGAACTGTTCGCACCCGCGGCAGATCTGCTCACCAGCATGATCACAAGGAACAGAACGATCAGTCCGACGATGATCGGCAGGATGACCGTCTCAAAAATGCCTGAATCCGGTACATCCTCGACTGTGTAGGAGACATTATTTTTCTCCAGATCGCTGATCGCTTCATTGACATCTGTCACATATACTTCGCAGTTTCTGCCGCCGTACGTAAACCGCACACCGCCGGTCGGCACCTCCGAATTCTGAATGACGACCGCATCTGTGATCTTTCCCTCACTCAGATAGCTGCGATAATCGTCTGTGCTCACCGTACTCGTCCTGTTCGCGGACATCGGCAGCACAGCGAAAAAAACAATGAGGACAGCCAACAGGATCATATAGATCCCGAGGGACCTCCTGCCATTATTGTTCAATTCCGGATAACTCCTTCTTCAAAATGTGTTGTACAGCGCCGTTGCTCTTCTGTCATCCGACGGCTTTTTTGGACAGCACATCAGTCGTCAAAGTGGATAACACCGATATAGGGCAGATTGCGATACCTCTGATCATAATCCAGCCCATAGCCGACGACAAACTCGTCCTCAACCTGGAAGCCCGTATAATCCACGTGGACATCATCCACGACACGGCGCTCCGGCTTGTCAAGAAGTGCGCAGAGACGGATGCTGTTCGGCTTCCTCTCATTGAGGATTTTGAAGAGATGGCTCAGCGTACGTCCGGTGTCCACAATATCCTCCACCACGAGCACATCGCGGCCTTCGATCGGCTCATCCAGATCCTTGACTATCTTCACGATACCCTTCGAAACGGTTCCTCCGCCGTAGCTGGAACAGCACATGAAATCCATCGTCATCGGGATCGTTACGTGCTTGGCCAGCTCACACATAAACATAACGCCGCCCTTCAGAATACAGATCATATGAAGCGACTTTCCCTCATAATCCCTGCTGATCTGACGTCCGAGTTCCGCAATTCTCTCCTCAAGCCTGTCCTGATCTATCAGAACAGATACTGACTCTCCCATGTGTCCTCCTTCCGACTCAACAGTCTTCTCCCTCGCTGATCCGCTCAGCACTGATTTTCATAACCTGCGTAGTTTCCGCGGTGATTTTGCTGTCCGTACTGATCCTGTGTCCGACGACCCAGTAAACAGCATGGCCCGATGCGAGCAGCGGAATTTCGTCTCTCCTGCGCGCCGGGATCTTTTCATTGATCATGTAATCCGAGAGCTTCTTGCCGGGATCGGCGGAATCACCTTCTGCCGTATGTATTCTGTCCCCGCTAAAACGTTTTCGAATACACAGATTCTGCTTTATTTTATCATAACTGAGGAACTTCGTATACTTTATTTTGCGCGTCATTCCGGCGGGACCGGGTCCGTCCGCACCGTGAACCGCATCCGGATCTTCAGCGTCCGCGGTCTTTGCCGGTATGATTTCACAGGTGAACCGCCAGCCGTTCCAGGTATACACGCCGCTTCCCGTGATTTCCACCGGTGCACTGTCCGCGCTGCTTTCCGTATTTCCGACCGTAAAACTGTCCGCATCACTTCCCGTTTTCCCGACCGTAAAACTGTCCGCACGCATCAGCGTCACACCTGTATAATCCCGCACGGCTTCCAGACTGTACGGCAGGTTTATGCGGCTCCCGCTCTGCATGGCAAAGAGTTCCCGGATCTGAGCCACCTGCGTGCGGCCGATATCCTTTGCCGAACCGGACATGCGGGCGAGCACGTCCAGAAGCATGTATCCCTGAAGGATTTCCGGTTCATCCGCCAGCCGGTTCTTCAGCGTCACGGTGCCGTCGCCGTTTTCGCAGATCACATCTGCCGCGCGCTTTTCCGCCTCCTGCCGCAGAAAATCGTCAGCCGCAGCCAGATCGCCGGCGGCTTCTGATATATGCCGGACCGTCTCCGCGTTAATTTCCCGCTCAAAATAGGGAAGGACGTCGCAGCGTATCCTGTTGCGCGACCCGTCAGTGATAAAATTCGTACTGTCCGTCCGGTAGGCCTGTCCCCGTTTCGAGAGAAACGCCTCGATCTCACCGCGCGTGACGCAGAGAAGCGGCCGGATTTCCCTGAAACTGTCAGCGGACGCGCGTACACTGAGTTCTTCGTTACTGTCACCGGACGCGCGTACGCTGAGTTCTCCGTTACTGTCACCGGACACGCGTACACTGAGTTCCCCGTTACTGTCACCGGACGCGCGTACGCTGATCTCCTGCACGGGACGTATTCCGGCGAGACCCTTCAGCGAACTGCCCCTTGCCGCGTGAAAAAGAAATGTCTCCGCGAGATCATTCGCATGATGCGCGACGGCGATCGATGAAGCGCCGTGACGGCTGACACAGTCAAGAAAAGCCCTGTGTCTGGCCAGTCTCCCCGCCTCTTCGATGCCCGTCTTCGTCTTCCGTGAAAGTTCCCGCACATCGTACGCGTACACATACAGCGGCACCTGCTGCTCATCGCAGAGCTGCCGCACAAAGGCTTCATCGCCGTCGCTCTCCGCTCCCCGCAGCTGATGATTTACGTGGACCGCAGAGACGCGGAAGCCGAGATCCTTCAGCACCAGGAGAAGCGTTACGGAATCTGCGCCGCCGCTCAGGGCGACGCAGACCTGATCCCCCGTGCGGATCAGCTCATTTTTCCGGATGTATTCGTTAATCCTGCTCTCAAAATCCACGTCTCCTGCTCCCGTCCGTATACAGAAATGAGCCATACCCGTAATCCCGGATATGGCTCTCATTTACTGATCATCACTGCTGCTCTGGGACTCCTTGAATATAATCTCGTTATCCTTGATCAGCCCCAGTTTTTCCTTCGCGACTTTTTCCTTGTAGTCATCGCTCTGCATCTCGTCCTTCAGGGCGTTGATATCATCCGTGCGCTGTTCTTCCGCCTCCTGCTGTGCCTGCAGATCAGAGATCTGCTCACTGCCCTGAGCAAGCTGAGTATTCAGTTTTATACTCATGACCATCATCGCGATCATCAGTGCTGCCACCGCGATCAGGATGCCGATCATCGTCTTTTTATTCTGACGCATCTGTATCACCTGTCACAGGAACCGGTCAAACTGTTCCATTTCATTATTTACGGCAATGCCACTGTCTTTTGCCATGATACGCTATGGATAAAAAAAAGTCAATTCGCCTGCAGCTGCCATGCTCCCGAACCTTGACGCACAGTCCGCACAAGTCGTATTCTTTCTGTAAACGAGATACAGGAAGGAGATTAAACATGCGGTTAGACAAATACCTCAAAGTCTCACGGCTGATCAAGCGCCGGACAGTGGCGAACGAAGCCTGCGATGCCGGCCGGGTTCTGCTGAATGACAAGCCCGCCAGAGCATCAGCGGCTGTTAAAGCCGGCGACACCATTGAGATTCTGTTCGGAACGAAATCCGTAAAAGTCAGAGTTCTCGATGTACAGGAAACTGTCAAAAAAGAATCGGCGGCTCAGCTGTACGAATATCTCTGATCGCCGGGCGCATAGCTTCACGGATCCGACAATCGCTCATTCGGAAGAATGCCCGCGCACAGCAGAAACGGGACGGTATCCTGCGATATCCGTCCCGTTTTTCATGTCCTGCCCCAGAGCAGGATTCAGTTCTGAATTTAGCTATTACTTTACAAGATCCTTCAGTGCCTTGCCGGCTTTGAACTTCGGAGTTCTGGAAGCCTTGATCTCGATCGTCTCACCGGTCTGCGGATTTCTGCCGGTGCGTGCACTTCTCTCGGAAACTTCAAAAGTACCGAATCCGACAAGCTGAACCTTATCTCCGTCCTTCAGAGCCTTGGAAACTACATCGGTGAAAGCGGCAAGTGCCTTCTCAGCATCTTTCTTGGACAGATCGGCCTCTTTCGCGATCTCCGCAACTAATTCAGTTTTGTTCATTTTGTATTCCTCCTAATGAAAATCAACAGATAAGACCTTTATACACTCAAAGCCTGTAATTGTCAAGAAATATGCCGTTCTGCGGCGGTTACCGGCCGGCCATCTTTCTGGCCAGACGGATGATGTATTCCCGTGTATTTTTCGCCGGATCATCGAGAACCTCATCCAGCGCAGCTCTGAGAATGCGGCCGACCTCCGGACCCTCCGGTATACCCGCGTCCATCAGATCGCGTCCGGTAACAGCCAGATCTTTCACGGAGACGGGCTGTTTCTCGCGGATAATCTTCTCGCCGATCTTCTCCACGCGCAAGATCGTTCCCAGCTTGTCATCGCGGTGGTATTCGCTCTGCGCAAGCGTATCAGCTTCCTGTATCCTGATCAGATCATGAAAGAGTTCCGGTCCGGTGCGGCTGATCAGACGTCTTACCTGCCGCTCCTGCGGCAGCACCCGGCAGTCGTGATAACGGATCAGAGTCGTCACGGTCTGGATCGTCGCATTGTCAAGTTTCAGACGGTGGAGAACCTTCCCGGCTATCTCCGTGCCGGCTTCCGCATGGCCGACGAAATGGTCGATGCCACGCTCATCGGTGGTCCTGCAGGATGGCTTGCCAACGTCATGAAGGAGCATCGTCAGCCGCAGATTTTTTTCCGGACTGATCTTCATCATGGAGACGAGCGTATGCGTGCCCACATCGTACATGTGATGGGGATTGTTCTGCGGCGTCCTCATCATTTCGTTGAATTCCGGCAGGATCACACGTGTAATACCTGTCTCATAAGCCACCTTCAGATATTCCGGATGGCTGGAGCAGATCAGCTTGATCAGTTCCGTGCAGATTCTCTCGGCGCTGATCCTGCTCAGCGTGTGCGCGAGGATGCTGATTCCCGACAGCGTGTCGTCGTCAATGCTGAAATTCAGCTGTGCGGAGAGACGCACCGCCCTCAGAATGCGCAGCGCGTCCTCCGAGAAGCGCTCGAGCGGATTGCCGACGCACCGGATCAGTTTTCTCTGCAGATCATCCATGCCGCCGAACAGATCCACCAGACCGTCCTCTTCGTTATAGGCCATCGCATTGATCGTGAAATCCCTGCGTTTCAGATCTTCGGTCAGACTCGGCGTATACGTGACGCTGTCAGGATGTCTCCCGTCCGTATATTTGCCGTCGATCCTGTACGTCGTCACCTCGTGCTGCCGTGAACCGACCAGCACCGTGACCGTCCCGTGTTTGATACCTGTGTCCACCGTGCGCGAAAAAATGCGCCGGACCTCCTCAGGTTTTGCATTCGTCGTGATATCCCAGTCCGCCGGAACTCTCCCCAGTATGGAATCACGCACACATCCGCCGACAATATACGCTTCAAATCCCCTCGTATGCAGTGCATCCAGAATGGCCTTCGCTGTCGCGGGTATTCTGATTCTCAATGTGTTCAACCTTCTTTCCCCTGCCATGTTTCACTGCATCTTTATTATAGCAAAAGGGTACCGGTCGGAAAAGCACATACAAATAATCTGCCAGCAGATTACAGATGAAGAACCCTGTCCTTGATCTCCTGCGTTCTTCCCTGGTTCCAGAACTGTGTGCCGATGTAGCCGCAGGTCCGGCGGGCAACGGACATCTTGGACTGGTCTGTGTTGCCGCAGTTCGGGCATACCCAGATCAGCTTGCCGTTCTTGTCCTCTTTGATCTGAATCTCGCCGTCGTAGCCGCATACCATGCAGTAGTCGCTCTTCGTGTTGAGCTCGGCGTACATGATATTGTCATAAATGTACTTCATGACAGAGAGCACCGCAGGGATGTTGTTCTGCATGTTCGGTACTTCGACATAGCTGATCGCGCCGCCCGGGGAGAGCTGCTGGAACTCCGCCTCGAACTTCAGCTTGCTGAACGCGTCGATGTGCTCACGCACATTGACGTGATAGCTGTTCGTGATGTAGTTGTGATCCGTGACACCCTCAATGATGCCAAAACGCCTCTGCAGGCATTTCGCAAACTTGTAGGTTGTGGACTCAAGCGGCGTGCCGTATACGGAGTAATCGATATTCTCGGCCTTTTTCCACTTCGTGCAGGCATCGTTCAGTCTCTGCATAACCGCGAGGGCAAAATTCTTCGCCTCCGGATCCGTGTGACTCTTGCCGGTCATGTAGTAGCACATCTCATACAGGCCCGCATAGCCGAGGGAAATCGTGGAATAACCGCCGTACAGCAGCTTGTCGATCTTCTCACCCTTGTCAAGCCGTGCGAGAGCTCCGTACTGCCAGAGGATCGGCGCCACATCAGATGTGGTTCCGAGCAGTCTCTCATGGCGACAGCGCAGCGCGCGGTGGCAGAGTTCCAGCCGCTCGTCAAGGATATCCCAGAACTTGTCCATATCCTTGTGGGAGGAGCAGGCTGCATCTACCAGATTGATGGTTACGACGCCCTGGTTGAAGCGGCCATAGTACTTCGGCTTTGTGGGATCATAGTTCTTTGCCTTGGCGACATTGTTATAGCCGTTGCCGGAGCGGTCCGGTGTGAGGAAGGACCGGCAGCCCATGCAGGTATATACATCGCCAGGGCCGTTGGGATCCTCTCCCGCGGAGTGTTTCAGCTTCTTCATGATCTTCGCGGATATGTAATCCGGCACCATCCTCCTGGCGGTGCACTTAGCCGCGAGCTCCGTCAGATAGTAATACTTGCTGTCCTCGTAAATATTGTCCTCATCGAGCACGTAGATGAGCTTCGGGAACGCCGGCGTGATCCACACGCCCTTCTCGTTCTTGACGCCCTGCATCCTCTGGATCAGGACTTCTTTGATCAGCGCGGCGAGATCCTCACGGGTCTGACCCTCCGGTGCCTCATCCAGATACATGAACATGGTGACGAACGGAGCCTGGCCGTTGCAGGTCATCAGCGTGATCAGCTGATACTGAATCGTCTGAATGCCGCTTGTGATCTCCGTGGCGAGACGGCGGTTCACGATCTTCGTGATGATCTCGTCATCCATGGGTTCTCCGGTCTCTTCGCGCTCCGCGATAACCTCTTTGCGGATTTTTTTACGGCTCACGTCTACAAACGGCGCCAGATGTGCGAGAGAGAAAGACTGGCCGCCGTACTGGTTGGACGCCACCTGTGCCACGATCTGGGTGGTGACGTTGCAGGCCGTATAGAAGCTGTGCGGTTTCTCGATCAGTGTCTCGCTGATGACGGTACCGTTCTGCAGCATATCCTCCAGATTGATCAGATCGCAGTTGTGTTCCTTCTGCGCATAGTAGTCGGAATCATGGAAGTGGATGATGCCCTCCTCGTGCGCCCTCACGATATCCTCGGGAAGAAGAACCCTCTTCGTGAGATCACGGCTGACCTCGCCGGCCATGTAATCACGCTGTGTGGAGTTGATCACCGGGTTCTTGTTGGAATTCTCCTGCTTGACCTCCTCGTTGGACTGGTCAATGAGAGACAGAATGCCGTCATCGGTAGTATTCGACTTACGAGCCAGCGTCCTCTTATAACGATAGCGGACATACTTCTGTGCGACCTCGTAGCCACGCATCTCCATGATGGCTCTCTCCACCATATCCTGAATATCCTCGACGCTCACGGCGTGCGGCGATCTGCTCACCTGTTTGGTGACATTGTCCGCCACGGCGCGGATCTGGTATTCATTCATCTGGTGAATCGGATCGACTTCCTTATTCGCCTTGGCTACGGCGTTGTAGATCTTCTCCTCATCGAAGGTCACTTCCTCGCCGTTTCTTTTGATTACATTGACATTCGTCTCTCCTGACATTGCTGCTCCCCTCCTCTGGAACGTTGAATAAGTCCGCCGTTCACAACCCCGGTCTGTATTAAAGTCAAAAATATAGCGGTCCAGTAAAAACACCTGAAACCCGCTCAGATACTGACTTTCTTAAGCATTCGAACTGTCACGGAACAATTACCATATATTGATTGCACAAAATAATGGGGCACAATATCTTGTGCCCCATTATCATAACTCTCTGTCTGTAAAACGGCAAGGACGAATTGCGGAAAAAGTTCACCAATTTTTTCCGGCAAACTTCGTCGATCTTTATTTATAAAGCTACTTGCAAAAATCCCCGCCGAGGCCTCATCAATATGCCTTGCCCCAGTAAACCATCTTTTTCGCGGGCTTTCCGCAGCACACGCACCTGTCGCTGATTTTTTCCTGCTCAAACGGAATGCAGCGCGATGTGCAGGTGGTATCCGCTTTGATCTTCTCCTCGCACGCGGGATCACCGCACCACATAGCGCGGATGAAGCCGGGTTTGTTGGCAGCGATATCCCTGAACTCTTCGTAATCGTGCGCGTCATAGGTATGGCTGTCGCGGAATGCTTTCGCGCGCTCAAACATATCCTTCTGGATCGTCTCCAGAAGCTCAGGAACAGCCGTGGCGATATCTGCGATGGATACCATTGTCTTCTCGCGGGTGTCGCGGCGCACAAGGCACGCCTGATCCGCTGCCGCGTCCTTCGGTCCGATCTCGATACGAAGCGGAATTCCGCGCATTTCCTGCTCGGAGAATTTCCAGCCCGGCCGCTTGTCGGACTCGTCGATCTTTACACGGATGCCCGCCGCTTTCAGTGCATCGAGCATCGCATGTGCCTTATCAAGAACGCCGTCCGCATCCTGACGGATCGGGATGATCATCACCTGTACCGGCGCGATGTGCGGCGGTACGACCAGTCCGCTGTTGTCGCCGTGTACCATGATCATGGCGCCGATCACACGCGTCGTCATGCCCCAGGATGTCTGATGGCAGTACTGTACGGTATTGTCAGGTGCTGTATAGGTGACGTCATATGCTTTTGCAAAAATATCGTCAAAATTATGGCTTGTACCGGACTGCAGTGCCTTGCCGTCGTGCATCAGAGACTCAACGGTGTAGGTGTGAAGTGCGCCGGCAAATTTTTCCTTGTCTGTCTTCTGTCCCTTGATGACCGGAATCGCAAGATCCTGCTCCAGGAAATCGGCATAGACATTCAGCATCATGACCGTGCGCTCCTCTGCCTCTTCCGCCGTTGCATGCGCGGTATGGCCTTCCTGCCACAGGAATTCACGGGAGCGGAGGAACGGACGCGTTGTCTTCTCCCAGCGGAGAACCGAGCACCACTGGTTGTAAAGGCGCGGCAGATCGCGGTGCGACTGAATATCCTTTGCGTAAAAATCGCAGAAGAGAGTCTCGGAAGTCGGGCGCACGCAGAGTCTTTCCTGCAGCTTCTCATTGCCGCCCTCGGTGATCCAGGCCACTTCCGGTGCAAAGCCGTTGACCAAATCAGATTCCTTAGCGAGCAGATTCTCCGGGATCAGCATCGGCATGTAGACATTTTCCACACCTGTCGCCTTAAAACGCGCATCCAGATTCTTCTGGATGTTCTCCCAGATCGCGTATCCGGCGGGCTTGATCGCCATGCATCCCTTGACACTTGTATATCCGATCAGATCCGCCTTGATGCAGACGTCCGTGTACCACTGCGCGAAATCATCTTCCATAGCCGTGATCTGCTCGACCAGTTTTCCCTCTTTAGCCATTTTGAACTCCTTATCTCCTGCTTATACACTGCTTATATGCAAAAGTTTTTATCTTTTCCTGTGATATACATCCGTCACAGCGTGCATTCACAAGTCTAATCTCTGGCGGTCCTGTTGTCAATTGGTCAATGTACCGATGATCCGGCGTTGCTGTTCACACATTTCGCGATATGTGGTAGAATACGTTGATAACTGAACCGCCGTCTGAGACGGCGCAGCGGGGGTACAGCATGAATTACGCCAATATCAAGGAATTTGACATTGCTGACGGACCGGGTGTCCGCGTCAGCCTTTTTGTATCAGGGTGCAGACATCACTGCAAGGGCTGCTTTAATGCCATGACATGGGATTTTAATTACGGAGAGCCTTTTGACGACAGTGTCGCCGACCGCATCATCGAAGCTATGAAGCCGGAACATATCCAGGGGTTTACCCTGCTGGGCGGTGAACCGTTTGAACCGGAAAATCAGGCTGTCCTCGCGGGTCTCCTGAAGCGCATCCGGGACACGTATCCGAAAAAAGATATCTGGTGCTACACGGGCTACACCTATGATGTCGACCTGATGCCGGGCGGGAAGGTGTACACGGAATACACTGACGATATGCTGGCCTGCATCGACTGTATCGTAGACGGCGAATTCGTGGAAGCGCTGAAGGATGTCACGCTTACTTTCCGCGGCAGCTCCAATCAGCGCCTGATCGGTCTGCACGGCTATGAGCCGCCGAAGGACCGCAAACCTGATCACGAAGTCAGACACTTTGACAACGTAGATATCGCCACGCGCACCTCTATGTGAATATTCAAAGAAAACAGCCCCGCCTTCTGTGCATATCAGCGCAGAACACGGGGCGTAATCTTTAATTCTGATCTTTTATTCGGATCTTTTAAACTGATCTTTTATTTATTCGCCGAAAAATCTCTTCAGCAGGCCTTCGAAAGCCTTTCCGTGTCTCGCCTCATCACGGGCAGCCTCATGAACGGCATCATGGATGGCATCGAGATTCTCCTCTTTTGCTCTCTTTGCCAGATCTGTCTTGCCCTCTGTCGCGCCGTGCTCAGCTTCTACGCGGAGCTCCAGATTCTTCTTTGTGGAATCGGTCACAACCTCACCGAGCATCTCTGCGAACTTCGCCGCATGGACAGCTTCCTCGGAAGCTGCTTTCTCATAGTACAGACCGACTTCAGGATAGCCCTCACGGTAAGCAACACGTGCCATAGCCATATACATGCCGACCTCTGTGCACTCACCTGTGAAATTAGCCTGCAGTCCCTCTTTGATATCAGCCGGAACGTCGGATGCGATGCCGATCTTGTGCTCTGAAGCCCACGTGCGGTCGCCACCCTCTTCAACTTTGACGAACTTGGACTTCGGCTGATGGCATGTAGGGCATGTCCAGGTATCAGGAAGATCCTCGAACTTTACACCCTCTACATCCTCATCGTAGATATGGCCGCAGACTGTACATTTGTATTTTGCCATGATAAAATCCTGCCTTTCTGCCATGGCTCCCTGCCGTGGCAATTCACTGTGATCAACTGTGTCCGACAAAAATGTCAGTTATAATTATAGTACATTTTGATCCGCAATTATAGCTTTTTGCCCGCCAGAATATCCGTCAGACGTGCGAAATCTTCCAGTGTCATCGTCTCACCGCGGACATTCTCAGGCAGTCCGGCTTCGCGGATCACCTCCGCCGCCAGCTCCTGCGGGCACTGCAGATCATCGCTGTTGCGGAGTCCGTTATACAGCGTCTTCCTGCGCTGTGCGAACGACGCGCGGATCACCCGGAAAAGCAATGCCTCATCCTTCACCGGAATGCGCTCCTCCTCCGTGCGCACCCGCAGACTGATGACAGTGCTGCCGACGCCAGGCCGCGGCATAAAACAGTTGGGCGGCACCTGTGCGCCGATCTCAGGTATCGTGTAATACTGCACGGCCAGCGACAGGGCACCGTAATCTTTCGTCCCCGGTTTCGCGCGCATGCGGTCAGCGACCTCGGCCTGCACCATGACAGTGATGGAAAGGCACGGCATACCGGATTCCAGAATCTTCATCAGTATCGGCGTCGTGATGTAATAGGGCAGATTGGCGACGACGCGGACCGGCTTTCCGTCATTGTGTTCGCGTACAAATGCCGGCAGATCCATATCCATGACATCTCCGCTGATCACCGTCACATTATCCCATTCTCTCAGCGTATCTCCGGTGAGAATCGGGATCAGATTCCGGTCGATCTCCACGGCATACACCTGCCGCGCGGCATACGCCAGATACTGTGTCAGCGTGCCAATTCCCGGGCCGATCTCCAGCACCGTATCCTCTTCTGTGACGCCGGACGCCTGAATGATCCTGTCCAGTACATGCGGATCGATCAGAAAGTTCTGGCCGTATTTTTTCTGAAAGTGAAAATCATACTTCTGAAGAATTCGGATCGTGTTGGCCGGTTCTGCCAGCCACGGTTTCTTTTTCTCTGTCATAGCTTCACTTTACGAGCTGGCCGTCAGATCCTTCTCATGAAGAATGATCCACTTGCCTGTCTTCTCGGCATCGAGATTGCCGTGTCTGCGGCGGCCCTTGGTCGCGTGCAGAATCGCGCCGTCTATGATTTCCTTTACATCGGAGATCGTGGCCGGCTCTTCCTCCGACTGCATATTGCCGATGATGGTGTAAAGAGCAAGCACAGCCAGATCATCGATCTTGCAGCCATTCTCCGTCGAATAGGTCCGCGCGAAGGTCACCAGTTCATCGTTGGTGAAAACCGGAATGGAGATCACCTTGTCGAATTTGGCGGCAAACTGCGGATGTGCCTTCAGGAATGCGCGCATTCTCGTCTTCTCATCCTCAATGATCACGACAAGACGGTCGGTGCGGAACTCCATGGCCTGGTTCAGTGTGTTCAGCGTTGCCTCCGTGACATTGGATATATCCTCTATGATCAGAAAGCCCCCGGCCATAACGGAAACGACCTTGGCCGCGTCTTTTTTATTCAGATTTTTGCCGGTAATCCGCGCCATCTTGCAGGCTTCCAGGCCGAGATCACGGCACATGGCAACGATCAGGCCGTGCGCCAGTCTGGATTTGCCGCATCCGCGGGCACCCATGACCGCGATATTTCCATGCATGGAGGTTCTCTCGCCCGCATGCATGTATACGCTGTTCACAGCTTCGAGAATCTGACCGTCCATACCGGGAACGCGGGCAAAATACGTGAAAATCTTGCGCTGCTCCTCGCTCATGCGGGTCGGTTTTTCCTTGTTCAGGATACGGATTCTGCGCTCCTCCGGCGTTTCCTCACTCAGGATCTTGTCGATGGAGACCGGAATCGTATTCTCGCCGATCGTATCCAGCGAGATCGTGTGTGTATGTCTCTTCTTTTCCTCCGGTGTCGGTTCCGGATCAGGGACCTCGAGTTCCTCGATATAGTGCGGCTTCTTCTGCGTCTTTTCGGGGATGACTTTCATATCTGTGTCATCTTCTGTGGCCGGGGGCTCGCTGTCAGCCTTTTCCGACTGCGCTTTTTCCGCCTCCATGCCCTCTTTAAGTCCCTGCAGGGCATCGGCCGCCGACTTTGCCACACCCGGCTCCTCTTTTGCCTTCGCTGCATCTGCGGAAATTTCTTCCGCTCCGTCCGGCTGACCGGAAACTGTACTGCCCGTTCCTGTCATGCCTGCTGCGTTCTCTGTCATATCAGCATCCTCTGTTTCTTTCATATCCGTCATCTCCGTCGCGTTCTCAGTTCCCGCGGCATTGTCCTGATCTGCGGTTTCAGCATCTGCCGTGTCGATTTCCGCATTCTCCGTATCGACAGCATCTGCCGTGTCGTCTTCCGCATTCTCCGTATAGACAGCATCTGCCGTATCGTCTTCCGCATTCTCCGTATCGACAGCATCTGCCGTGTCGTCTTCCGCATTCTCCGTATAGACAGCATCTTCTGTATCATTCTCCGGAGCGGCATCGGACAGTTCCGCATCTGCGGACTGAGGCAGATCATCCTTCAGCTCGCGAAGGCGAAGTCCCTCTGTCTCTTCCTTTTCCTCCGGTCCCTCAGCCTGACCGCTGTCTTCAACGCTCGTATAATCGGCATCTATATCGCCGAACATATCGTCGCTGCTGTCATCGGCAGTACCGAAAATATTGTTGATCGTCTTCGAGAAGCGCGCGCGGAAGCCGCCCTCCGACACCTTATCATCCTCGTCAGCCGCTGCCGTCTCCGGTGTCTGATCAGGCTGTTCAGATGCCGTCTCATTGACCGTATCCGACGGTTCAACTTCATTGTTTTCGCTCTGCAGGATGTTCTGCGGCGTCTGATCCATGGTGACATCAGCACGTGTCGCATCTGTTTCTGCCTCCGCGTACTCCGCATTTGCCGCTGCATGATCCACATTTGCTGCCTCTGCACGGTCCGCAGCTGACGCTGCCCCTGCCGGTGCCTTTTCTCTGCCGGAAGATGTGAGTCCGGCCTCATGGTACAGCCTTGCACCCGCGCGGTCCTCCGCATCTGCTTCAATGCGGTCGCGCTCACGCGGCTCTGATTCATAGCCGCCCATCGCCATCATGCGTTTATAGTTCTTTTCCTGGGACGGTGTGAGCTGCTCGTAGCGCATCTTCAGTCTCATGGCCTTCAGGACATACTTGCCATCGCCGAACCAGAGGATCAGATCATCGCAGGTCTCCACACAGCGTTTCTTGTCGCCCGCCTTCGCATACAGCGCTGCCAGCTCGTATGCCCATCTCTCCGTAAACTCCTTGTCCCTGTACTCCTCAAGCACATTGATCTGTGCCTCGAGAGGAGCCCTGGTTGCCTTATAGAGCCTGTACTGGAGAATGCACCGGGAGCTGTCATTCTTTGCGATCTTCGAATATTCCCTGAAATACTTTTCTGCTTCGCCGATCTGGTTCAGTTTCAGACACACCTCGACGAGACGGTAAAGGATACTCCTTCCGATCGAAGCTTTCTCATAGGCAAGAAGCAGAATTCTCTTTTCCGCCTCGTACTTTTTGTTCACCTCGTAGACATCGGCTACCATATTCAGCGTGTTCAGACTTTTTACACGCCGCCAGTCGATCTGCTCCGCGATGCTCAGTGCCTTTTTATAATCCTTGTCGCTGACAGCGTCTGTCAGCTGATCCAGCTTTTCGCGGTATTCCTCTCTGTCCATCGTGTTTCCTCCCGCTTATTACCGCGCTCTATACTCCCCGTATCCACGCAGCAATCTTCCCGTGTTTCCCGGACGGTTCCGCCTTCGCTCTCTGCGTCGGAAGTCCCTTCTTACTCTCCGGCGCAGAACTATACCGCTTCTTCCGCAGTTCCGCCATTATGCGCAGTCCGCTTTTACATCACTCCGTTCTCTGCCGCCAGTTTCACAGAAGGCGGCACAGAGCGGGCATAAAAATCACGCTTATTATATTTCAAAATTATTAAGAAATAAAGTGTGCTTCGTCGGTTTATGACCGGATTCACACATTTTTCTTTAATGAAGCTTTACGCATCTCTTCCGCCGGATCCGGCACCGTGATCCTGTCCAGATGCCAGATGTCATCGACATACTCCTGGATTGTCCTGTCGGAACTGAATTTACCCGCGTGCGCCACGTTGAGGATTGCGCTCTTTGCCCACTCCTCCTCGTTGCGGTACTTCGCCTCGACTCTCTCCTGTGCAGCCGCATAAGGTTTGAAATCCGCCAGAATGAAATACTGATCGGCTCTCGAACCGTTGACCGGGTACAGCAGAGAATTGTAGAGATCGCGGAACAGCTCCATGTCGCCATGGGAATAGGTACCGTTGATCAGCTGCATCAGCACGTCACGGATCTCCGGGTCGTTGTTGAAATACCACATCGGATCATAACCGCCGTTGCGCTCGTATTCAATAACCTGATCCGCCGTAAGGCCGAAGATGAAGGCGTTCTCCTCGCCGACCTCGCGGACGATCTCCACGTTCGCACCGTCCATCGTTCCGAGCGTCAGCGCACCGTTCAGCATGAACTTCATATTGGAAGTACCGGAGGCCTCCTTTGAAGCCGTCGAGATCTGTTCGGATACATCCGCCGCTGCAAAAATTCCCTCGGCGTTGCTCACCCGGTAATCCTCGATGAAGATGACCTTCAGCTTGCCCTTGATGCTCTTGTCGTTGTTGATGACATCCGCCACGTTGTTGATCAGCTTGATGATCTTCTTTGCGCGCTCATAGCCCGCGCTCGCCTTCGCACCGAAAATAAACGTCCTCGGATAGAAAGGCAGATCCGGATGCATCTGGATCTTGCGGTACAGATAGATGACGTGAAGAATATTCAGCAGCTGTCTCTTGTACTCATGCAGACGTTTTACCTGCACATCGAAAATGGATCTCGGATCGACCTCGATCCCGTTGTGCGCGAGAATATATTTAGCCAGGCGGACCTTGTTCTGATACTTGATGTTCATGAACTCAGCCTGCGCCTTCTCATCATCCGCATAAACGGCGAGCCCCTTCAGGCGGTCCAGATCCGTCGTCCACTCGCTGCCCACATGGTCTGTCACCCACTTTGCGAGAAGCGGATCGCCGTGAAGCAGGAAGCGGCGCTGTGTGATGCCGTTCGTCTTGTTGCTGAACTTCTCCGGCCACAGCTCGTAAAAATCATGCAGCTCCCTCTTCTCGAGGATCTCCGTATGAAGCTCTGCCACGCCGTTGACGGAAAAGCCGCCGACGATCGCGAGATTTGCCATGCGCACCTGTCCGTCGTAGATGATCGCCATCGAGCGGATCTTGTCCTGTGCGTTGTCCGGATATTTTGCCGTAATCTGGTTGCAGAAACGGCGGTTGATCTCCTCGACGATCTGATAAATTCTGGGAAGCAGACGGGAGAAGAGCTCGATCGGCCATTTCTCAAGCGCCTCGCTCATGATCGTGTGGTTCGTGTAAGCGCAGCACTTTGTCGTAACGGCCCAGGCCTCATCCCACTCCAGATGCTGCTCATCCAGAAGGATACGCATAAGCTCCGGCACGGTCAGCGTCGGGTGCGTATCATTCATATGGAAGCAGGCCTTCTCATAGAGCTTGTGAATATCGTCGTGCGTCCGCAGATATTTTTTCACTGCGGTCTGCACGCTGGCGGACACGAAGAAATACTGCTGGCGCAGGCGCAGTTCCTTGCCTGCCATATGGTTGTCGTTCGGATAAAGGACTTCCGTCAGGGTGTGCGCCAGTTTTTCCTGCTCCACCGCCTTGTGATAGTCGCCCTTGTCGAAGGAATCGAGGGAAAAATCATTGATCGCCTCGGCATCCCAGATCCGGAGGGTATTGACCATATTGTTGCCGTATCCCACGACCGGAAGGTCATAGGGAATCGCGCGTACAGTCTGGCAGCCCTCCTGATGGTAATAATTTCTGCCGGTCGCCTGATCATAATCCACGGCCACATAGCCGCCGAATTTGACCTCCTTGGCGTATTCAGGCCGCTTCAGTTCGAAAGGATAGCTGCCGTCCGCGAGCCAGTTATCAGGCTCTTCCACCTGATAACCGTCGCGGATCTCCTGACGGAACATGCCATAGTGATAACGGATGCCGCACCCGTACGCCGCATAACCCAGCGTGGACAGGGAATCCATGAAGCAGGCAGCCAGTCTTCCGAGACCGCCGTTTCCAAGAGCCGGATCGCGCTCCTCATCCTCGATGGCATCGATGTCGATACCCATCTCGGCGAGCGCGTCTTTTACCTCGCCGTAGGCGCTGAGTGCCAGCAGGTTATTGCCGAGGTAGCGTCCCGTGAGGAACTCCATCGACATATAGTACACGATCTTCGGATCGTCTTTTTTCATCTCCTGCTGCGTGGCCATCCAGTTGTCGATGATCACGTCCTTTACCACGTAGCAGACAGCCTGGTAGATCTGGTGCTCTGTTGCGTCTTCCAGTGTGGTACGGAAAAGTCTGCGGATTTCATCCCGAACTTCTTTCTTAAACGTCTCTTTCTCAAACAGCGGATTCATCATAAGCTCAGCCTCCCGTTTTTTCGACGCCAAGTGTCACGTCCTCAGAATTGATCTTCCACTCCTTCACATAACCCTTTGTTTCACCGGTGATGATCTCATCGGCCATTACTGTCTTTCTGATTCTCGCATCATTGGCCTGCAGAATCTCTGCGATCCTGCCGCTTCCCTCCGCGTACACGCGGATATGATCCATAACCTCGAATCCCGCTTCCTTGCGCATTGTCTGGATCTTGCTGATGAGCTCAGCCACAAAGCCCTGCTCGATCAGTTCCGGCGTCAGCGTCGTATCCAGCATAACTGTCACCGTGCCGTCCGACTGCGTGGAGAAGCCCTCGGTCTGTGCGATGTCGATGAGCAGATCCTCTCTTGCGAGGCTGACTTCCTGACCGTCCACGGTAAATACGAGCGATCCGTTCTCCTTCAGCTCAGCCACCGCATCGGCGCCGTTCATGCCGGCGAGTGCCTTGCGGATGCCGCCGACCAGTTTACCGAACTTCGGTCCCACGGTCTTCAGCTGCGGTTTCAGCGAATACTGCACTTTCAGGCTGCTGTCGTAGATCACCTCGCCGACGTTCAGTTCTTCACGCACGATCGCGGTGTAAAAATCATCGAGCGGATCCGCGATGCGCACATACATTCTGGACAGCGGCTGGCGGTTCTTGATATTGGAAGCATTGCGCGCGGAACGTCCGAGAACGACGATACGCATAACCTGCGCCATCTTCGCCTCCAGATCCGCATCGATCTTCGACTCATCCACAGCCGGGAAGTCGCACAGATGGATGCTCTCCGGAGCGGAGGGATCCACACCGCGCACGATATTCTGATAGATGCTCTCGGTCATGAACGGAACCATCGGTGCCGCCGCCTTGCAGACGGTTACGAGCGCTGTGTAGAGCGTCATATAGGCATTGATCTTGTCCTGCTCCATACCGCCCGCCCAGAAACGACTTCTGGAGCGGCGCACATACCAGTTGCTCATGTCATCTACGAAGGACTCAAGCGCCTTGGCCGTCTCCGGAATACGGTACTGTGACATGTTGCTGTCCACGTCGCGCACCATCGTGTTCATACGGGACAGAAGCCAGCGGTCCATGACGGACAGGCTGCTGTAATCCAGCGTATATTTCGTCGGATCAAAATTATCAATGTTCGCGTACAGAACCCAGAACGCATAGGTGTTCCAGAGCGTTCCGAGGAAGCGTCCCGCATACTCCGTGACGGCTTTCTCGCTGTACTTCTTCGGAAGCCACGGTGCACTGGCGTTGTAGAAATACCAGCGGATCGCGTCTGCGCCGAATTTGTCGAGGGCATCCATCGGATCGACGGCATTGCCCTTGGACTTGGACATCTTGTTGCCGTCCTTGTCGAGAACAAGGCCCATGACGATGACATTTTTGAACGCCGGTTTATTGAACAGAAGCGTCGCCTCTGCGTGCAGAGAATAGAACCAGCCTCTCGTCTGATCGACAGCCTCGGAGATGAAGCTCGCCGGGAACTGCTTCTCGAAGAGATCCTTATTTTCAAAAGGATAGTGAAGCTCTGCGTAAGGGCAGGCACCGGAATCAAACCAGCAGTCGATAACCTCCGGCACGCGGTGCATCTCGCCGCCGCAGTCAGGGCACTTGATCGTGATCGCATCGACATACGGACGGTGCAGCTCTACGTGGGCGTTGTCCGGGTTGCCGGACAGTTCTGCCAGCTCTGCGCGGGAACCGATACAGCTCTGCTTTCCGCAGTCAGGGCAGGTCCACACCGGGAGCGGTGTGCCCCAGTAACGGTTGCGGGAGATTGCCCAGTCCTGGATGTTCTCCAGCCAGTTGCCGAAACGTCCCTCTCCCATCGTCGGCGGAACCCAGTTGATTTCCTTGTTGTTGCGTACGAGATCGTCCTTGACCGCTGTCATCTTGATGAACCAGGACTCGCGCGCGTAGTAGATCAGCGGCGTATCACAGCGCCAGCAGTGCGGATAGTCATGCTCAACCTTCGGTGCGGCGAAGAGAATGCCTCTCTCCTCCAGATCTTTCAGCACCTCGGGATCAGCGCTGACCGCTCCCTCATCTTTTATCTCATGCTGTGTGGGTTTGCAGCGCATGCCGGCGAATTTTCCTGTCTCCGGTTTCATGCGGCCATGATCATCGACCATCTGAACAAAGGGCGCGTCATATTTACGTCCCACACGGGCATCATCTTCACCGAAAGCAGGCGCGATGTGAACAATACCGGTACCATCGGTCATTGTTACATAATCATCGCAGTACACGAAAAACGCCTTCTTGTGCTGCTTTGCCACAGCATCAGCCGCGCACTGATACAGCGGCTCATACTCCTTGTATTCCAGATCCCTGCCTTTGTATGTCTCAAGGATTTCATAAGCCTTCGGGTGCTCCGTATCGGAGAGATCCTCTCTCTTCTCCGCCAGCGGTCCCAGAACCTTGTCCAGCAGCGGCTCAGCGATGTAATAGGTATAACCGTCAACGCATTTTACTTTTGCGTAGGTCTCGTCAGGATTTACGCAGAGAGCGATATTGGAGGGCAGTGTCCAGGGCGTAGTCGTCCATGCGAGGAAATAGGCGTCCTCGCCTTTTGCCTTGAAGCGCACGATAGCGGTGCGGTCTTTGATCGTCTTGTATCCCTGCGCCACCTCATGAGAGGAAAGCGGTGTGCCGCAGCTCGGGCAGTAGGGAACGACCTTGAAGCCCTTGTAGAGCAGGCCCTTCTTCCAGATCTCCTTCAGCGCCCACCACTCGGACTCAATGTAATCATCCTTATAGGTGATGTACGGGTTCTCCATATCGGCCCAGAAGCCGACCTTGCGGGAGAACTTCTCCCACATTCCCTTGTATTTCCACACAGATTCCTTGCACTTCTTGATGAAGGGCTCGATGCCGTACTCCTCGATCTGATCCTTTCCCTCGATGCCGATCTCTTTTTCGACCTCGAGCTCTACCGGGAGACCGTGGGTATCCCAGCCTGCTTTTCTCGGAACCTGATAACCCTTCATGGTGCGGTATCTCGGGATCAGATCCTTGATGACACGTGTCTCCACGTGACCGATATGAGGTTTTCCGTTGGCCGTAGGCGGTCCGTCATAAAACATGTAGACCGGATGGCCTTCTTTCTCCTCAACGCTCTTTTTGAAGATCCCGTGATCTTCCCAGAACTGTGATACTTCCTCTTCGTTCTCAAGCATGTTCTGATTCGGGTCTGCTTTCCTGTACATTTGTCCTCCTTCAGCAGCGCTTTCTCGTCGCGCCGCAGATGATATATATTACAAACGCGGTGATTCGCGTCCGTTACCTGTTTATCCGCCGCTGTGCTTCTGTCTTCATGCTCATCCGGCAGCTGCTGGCATCTGCCTGCTCATCCGGCGTTGCGTTTCCGGCGCCGTCTCGCCGTCAGCTGTGTTTTCCTGCTGCGCACCATATCAGCCTCTGAAGGGCTGCAGCGCCTGATCGTCTTGATGACGAAGATGCCCCCGTCGTCGGTGTGCTTCATCCGGATCCTGCCGATCAGAAGTCCGTGCTCCGGACACTCGGCAATCGAGTAGTAATAGCGGGAATTGACGGAAAACCAGCGGATTCTTTTTCTCGCCTTCCTGCCGCAGATACAGCAGTAGGTGCCGAGAACCTCGGGATCTTTCATCGCCGCTTCCTTGCTCTCGAATTCGCGCGAGATGAACTCCGAATATCCGTTGTATACCGTGTGAATCTCCTCTGTCTTTGACTTGGGATTCTGGTATACGTCAATCGAATCATAGGCAAGGGCTATGTCCATATCAATGGTCTGAAAAATTCTGGCCGTGTAGGTGGCATCCGCCAGCGCCCGGTGAAACTGGTCTGACTTCTCGAGATGAAGATAGTCCGTCGCATACTCCAGCGACCGCCGGCTCTTCATATCCTCGTACTGAACGGCGAACATTTTCTGCACATCGTAATAATGAAGCGGCCCCTTCATCAGTCCGAGCATACCGTAGTAACGCAGATTCCTCTGCAGCTCAGATAGATCCACATTGCCCCACACGCAGAAAATAGAGTCGCCGCCCGACCAGTTGAGAAAATTTCTGGCGGCGTCAGGAAAATTCATGCCGTTCTGCAGTTCTTCTCTGTCGATCTGGACGATCTCCCTGGTCCGATAGTTCAGTGTACGGTAAACCGCAGGACGGATCACCTGCTGAAACGTATCTACGATCTGACGGCTGCTGTCCAGTTTGACAGCGCCGATCTCGATGATCTCGAAAGGGAGGCCTTTTACCTCGCCCGCTTTTCCGCGGGGGCTCTGGTTCCATTCCAGATCGAAAACGATATAGTTCATGGAAAAACTGCTCCTTTACCAAACGCACATACAAAATTGATAATAGCATATGGCGGCGCTTTCCTCAAGTAATGCGCATTTTTAACGGAAAAAGAGCAGAATGCCCTTCACTCATCCGGACATATACGCGCAAGTCAGAACAGATGAACGCAGTGATGCCCGCCGGAATCACCGGCGGGCATCGAAGAAAAGAAGAAGGAATTAGAAAACGAAAAATGCAATTGCAGCTGTGTCTGTTTATTCCTTGACACCACCGGCTGTCACGCCGCCGACAATGTTCTTGGAAAGGAAGAGGTATACGATAATAACCGGGATAATCGAGAATGCGATCATCGCGTAAACCTGGCCCATATCGAATTTCAGGAAATCCGCGGAACGAAGCTCAGCGATCAGTACAGGGAGCGTCTTCATCTCCTCGTCCTTGAGGATGAGGGAAGGAATGAAGTAGTTGTTCCAGCTTGATACAAAGGTGAAAATCGCCTGTACCGAGATAGCCGGCTTCATCAGCGGAATAACAATTTTGTTGAAGATACGGAACTCACTGGCACCGTCAATCCTTGCTGCCTCGATCAGAGATCCCGGCAGGTTGCTGTCCATGTACTGCTTCATATAGAAGAATACAACCGGAGCAGCGATAGACGGAATGATCAGCGGAATAAAGGTATCCATCAGATTCATCTTGCGCATCAGGTCTACAAAACCGAGAGCAGATACCTGCGTCGGGATCATCATGATGCCGAGGATGAAGGTGTATATAAGTTTCTTGCCCTTAAACTCATACGCGTGGATCGCATATGCCGTCATCGTCGAGAAATAGGTGCCGAGGAGGGCGCTGAAACCTGCCACGATGATGGAGTTAAGCATACCTCTCAGCACAGGCTGTGTGCCGTGGAAGAGGTTGTTCAGGTTTTCCATCAGGTGTGTGCTCGGGATCGCGGAGAATCCGTTGACACGAAGGTCATTCTTGCTACGTGTTGCATTGATAATCAGGATGTAGAACCAGACCAGGCAGAGCACCGTGAGGATGATCAGAACAAGGTACGCGACGAATCTTCTTACATGTATGGAGCTTTTTTCTTTTTCCATTGTTTTTCTCCTCCCCTCAGCCCTTCATTTCCTTCTCTGCTGTCAGCTTGAATACAACGATACTCAGGATACCGGTGATGATAAGAAGGATGACAGAAAGTGCACCGGCCAAACCGTAGTTCTTGCTGTACAGATGCTTGTTCAGCCACATGATCAGCGTCATGCTTGTACGGGCAGGACCGCCGTCGCCGTTGGTGAGGATCTGCGGTACATCGAACATCTGCAGGCCGCCGATCAGGGAAGTGATCAGTACATATACGAAGATCGGACGAAGCAGCGGCATCGTAATCTTCCAGAAGATCTGGGTCGCTGTGGCGCCGTCGACCTCTGCCGCCTCGAAGAGCGACTGATCAATGCCCATCATACCCGACATCAGGAGGAGCGTCGTATTGCCGAACCACATCAGGAAGTTCATCATGGCAACCAGCGTCCGCACCGAAGCCGTATTAGACATAAAATCGAAGCTCTTGTCGATCCATCCGAGGTTTACGAATATGGAATGAATCGGTCCTACGGTAGAGAACAGAGTGAAGAACAGGAGGGCAAATGCCGAAGCCATGATCAGGTTCGGAAGGTAGATGACTGTCTTGAAAAATCTCTGGCCTTTCAGACGAAGTGACGGATCCGTGAACCACGCTGCGAGGAGAAGCGATACGATTATCTGTGGAATAAAGCCCGCAACCCACATGATCATGGTGTTCGCCGTATATTTCTCAATTTCTCCGCTGGAGAAGAGCTTCACATAATTGGAAAATCCGATGAAATTCGGACCGATCTTCGTGAGACCCGACATATAGTTTTCAAAGAAACTGTTGTAGATAGTGCTGATCAGCGGGATCAGCTGGAAGACAACAAATACGATCGTGAAAGGCAGAAGGAAGATATACCCGTATTTGTTATGTCTCATGATACGGCTTGAAGATTTCTTGCTGCTCATATCCATTCCCCCATACTCTTGTTTTTTAAGGAATGCTGTTCGTTAAACCCGGAACCAGCCCGCTGTTCAGCCCGCCAGATACGCGGTGAGAAGCATTTCTCCGTCTGCACCGGCCTGTGCCTGAACGCCGGCATGTCCGGTCATGGGCTTAACGAACAGCACCTTTATCCATTTATTTTTCAGAATCTGTCAACTCATATTCCACAGGTGCCATCCGGCGAAACACGCGCCGCGGAAATCATTTCCGCTGCTGTTATTGCCTAACGTGAGAGTGAAAAACCGCCCCCGCCTCCCGGCGGGGACGGTCCATACCGGATGATTTATTCAAAAGTCAGTTCCGGATACTTCTCCTGTGCACTCGTTACAAATGCCTGATATGCGGTATCGTAATCGGAGTTGCCCTTGAAGTAATCGCCCATAGCGGTCTGGAAGGACTCGTTGAGACCCTGGTCGTAAGCGGAGATGTTGCTCATATCAACCTTCTCAGCGCCCTCTGCCAGCTGTGCGTAAGGGTTCTGTCCGCCGAGGATAGCGTTGTTACCATCATCAGAGTTAGCAAGCTCCTCAAGAACCTTCTTATTGTTGACGCAATCGGAATCCTTCATAGCGATGTCTTTCAGAACGCCCTCATCTGTTGTCATGGTAAGGATGATATCCTTAACAAGTGTAGGGTTATCTGTGCCGGTTGCTGCTGCGATCCATGTGCCGCCCCAGTAGAAGCTCTGCGGTCCTACGCACATTCCCCAGCCGCCTTCATGAGCAACAGATCCATCATCGTCCTGATCCGGAGCAGCGCCCATTGAGAAGTTGATCAGCCAAGCCGGTCCGAAGTAGCAGAATACATCGCCAGGTGCTGCGAAGCCTGCGCTCCATGCATCGCTCCAGAGCTCATCAGTTCCGGTCTCGCCTGCATCTACCATAGCCTTGGAATCGTCTACCCATTTCTTGATGTTGTCATCAAGTTTAACGGTTGTTCCGTCAACCCACGGTGCGGATACATTGTTGGAGTATACACGATAGGTATCGTTTACGGTTGCGGTCATCTTGTAGCCGGCATCCTTAACCTTAGCTGCTGTCTCATTGAAGGTATCCCAGTCAGCTACAGCCTTCTGAACTTCGTCCGGATCGTCTGTTCCGAGAACCTCTTTTGCGATAGCTCTGTTGTAGATAAGACCTGCGGAGCAAGCCTGCCAGGAAGCGCCCTTCATATTGCCGTCGGAGTCGGTAACGATATCCTTGGTGTACTGATACTGATCAGCAAAATCCTTATCAGGATCAATGCCCAGATCCTTCATGCTCATCGTAACATCGGAGTTAACATACTTCAGTGCGTAGTCAGCCTCCATCAGGAAGATATCAACCTTCTTGTCAGCGGAAGCGCTCTCGTTATCCGGAAGTACGCTGTCCAGATTGTTCTGATATGCGTTGTCATCGGAAGGAGTGATGATCCAGTTAACGGTTACATCGCCGATCTTACCGGTGGTGTCATCAACTTTCTGATAATCCGGATAGTGATCTGTGATACGGCTCTGGAACTCGGTGTTCCAGCACTCGATATTGAGAACTTTTCCTTCGTCAGCGCCTGCTGCTGATGCGGAAGAAGAGTCAGTTGCGCTCGTAGAAGCAACTGCTTCCGTTGCGCTGGAGCTTGAAGTCTCCGTTGCAGATGAGGATGCAGATGCTGAATCTGCTGCGCTGCTGGATGCCGCGGTGCTGCTTGCTGCTGCGGTGCTGGATGCTGAGCTGGCATCTGTGGATGATCCGCAGGCTGCCATCGGAGCCACCATAGCTGCAGCTACGGCGAGACTCACCAGTGTAGACATACGTTTCTTCATAATTCATTTCCTCCCTTAAAAAATGTTTTAAAAGGTTTACATTCAGAAAAGCTCTGCTCTCCTTTCGGAGATGGCCGCTTCATCTGTCATCTTTAAGTCCGGCTGTTCACCGGAGCTGTTCCGGCTGAGGCTTTTCAGCTCTGCCGGTATTGCGCGGCTGGAATAAATTTCTGTCGTTCATTCATCACCGCTGATATCTCTCACGGAATCGCCCTCTATCATTCTTCCGTGAATCAGAACTTCTTCGGGCATTCCGCAGTTGCCTTCCTCGATTGTCCGGACCAGCAGCCTTCCGGCTTCTCTTCCGATGCCTTCGGCATCCTGATACCAGGTTGTAAGCTTTGGCCGGAGCACCTGTGAAAGGTTGATTCCATCGTACCCTACGGTACTCACATCATCCGGAATGGAATACCCCATTTCCTCCAGGGCATTGCGCCCGCCTACATATGAGTAATCATCCGGATACATAATGGCTGTGGGCTGCGGATCCAGCCGCATCAGATTTTCTGTCAGCCGTTTTGCTGAAAACGGGTCGTGAAATATGCCGCTCACAATGTACTGTTCCGGTATGTCCAGTCCCAGTTCCCTGCAGGCTCTGTAAAAACCTGTCAGCCTGCGCTTCGTCACCGGTGTATCTTCGCCGTGGATATATGCGATCCTGCGGTGTCCCCTGCTGTAAAGATACTTTACAAGTTCACAGGTTCCTTCCATATTATCGCTCATCACACAGCTGTGATTGTCAAAGCTGTAATCGATCGTAACGACCGGAAACTCACTGGCGACGAGATCCTGAATCTGCTGTTTTCTGAAATCCACACAGGCGATCAGCACACCGTCGACCTTCCTGTACCTGCAGTGCTCGAGAAATGAATTTCCGCCGACCTTCGAACTCACAAAGGTGATATCGTAGCCGAGCTTTTCCATTTCGTTCTTCGCGCTGTTCAGGATCTGGGAGAAAAATTCATGCGTCAGACCGCTTGCCGCCTCATCCTCAAATACAATTCCTATATTATGGGATGCATTTGTCTTCAGCTGCCGCGCTGCCGCATTCGGCATGTAATGCATCTGCCTTGCTGTTGTCCGGATCCGTTCCGCCGTCTCGGCGCCGACATCCGGATAACCATTCAGAGCTTTGCTCACCGTAGCCGGTGAAACGCCGCAGGCCCTGGAAATGTCTCTGATCGTAACCATACATTTCACCGGATTCCTCTCACTGGATACCCTGTCTGCGGCCGGACTACTGTGCGGATCAATACCTCTCTTCTGAATCTTCCAGCTTCTCCCCAACAGGGGCTAAATCGTTTTCGTTATGGCCTAATCATAAAGCTAAAACGTTTTCGCGTCAATGCTTAAAATTACACATTAATCATACAAAAAATTTGTAAAGTATTGCCAATTTCTAAATTTAATCGTTTTCGTAATTGATTTTAAACACATTTTATGCCTATAATTGGGCCATAAACGAAATCGTGTTCGTAGTGCGTTTTCGTTGTTTCTTTTGTCAGCCGGCCGTCCAACGCCGGTATTTTTCACAGAAAATCGATCATTTTCAGGAGGGATTTTATATGAAATATGGTCATTTTGATGATGCGGCCCGTGAATATGTGATCGAGACCCCTAAAACACCGCTTCCCTGGATCAATTACCTGGGTTCGCAGGATTTCTTCAGTCTGATCTCCAATACGGCCGGCGGCTATTCTTTCTATAAAGATGCAAAGCTTCTGCGCATTACCAGATACCGCTATAACAACTGCCCTCTGGATAACGGCGGCCGTTACTATTATATAAAAGACGGCGATACGATCTGGAATCCCGGCTGGCAGCCGACACAGACCGCGCTTGACGCCTACAGCTGCAGACATGGCCTTGGATATACGATCATCACCGGCGAGAAGAACGGCGTTAAAGCCGAACTGCAGGCTTTCGTTCCGGTGCACGATGCGTGTGAGGTCAACCGGATTATCCTTACGAATAAGGGAACAGAGGAAAAGCACCTCGATCTGTTCAGTTTCGTCGAGTTCTGTCTTTGGAATGCACAGGATGATCAGACGAATTTCCAGAGAAACTTCTCCACCGGCGAAGTAGAGGTCATCGGTTCTGTGATCTATCACAAGACTGAATACCGCGAACGCCGCAATCACTATGCTGTATATGCCGTGAATAAGCCCGTCGCCGGTTTTGACACCAGCCGCGAAGCTTTTATCGGCACCTACAACGGTTTTCACGATCCTGAAGCGGTAATCGAGGGGGAGAGCCGCAACAGTATCGCACACGGCTGGCAGCCGATCGGAAGCCACCATCTGAAGGTCGATCTGAATCCGGGTGAATCCGCTTCGTATATTTTTGTTCTCGGATACTGCGAGAATCCGAAGGATCAGAAATGGGAGGCGCCGAATGTGATCAACAAGGCGCCGGCGGAGAAGCTTCTCGCAAAGTTCCAGACCGATGAGCAGGTCGACGCAGCGCTGGCTGAGCTGAAGGAATACTGGACAAAGCTCCTCTCCACATACATGGTTCACACAAAGGACGAGCGTCTGAACAGACTTGTGAACATCTGGAACCAGTATCAGTGTATGGTTACGTTCAACATGAGCCGCTCGGCTTCGTATTTTGAGTCAGGCATGGGACGCGGCATGGGCTTCCGCGATTCCTGTCAGGATCTGCTCGGCTTCGTACACCTGATCCCCGAGCGCGCACGTGAGAGAATCATCGATATCGCGAATACGCAGTTTGAGGACGGTTCGACCTATCACCAGTACCAGCCTCTTACGAAGAAGGGCAACGCCGATATCGGCGGCGGCTTCAACGATGACCCGCTCTGGCTGATCGCCGGCACGTCGGCTTATCTCCGTGAGACCGGCGATTACTCGATCCTCGATGAAAAATGTGCGTTCGACTCTGACTTTTCGAAGGCGGTTCCGCTGATGGATCACCTGCGCCGGAGCTTCCGCTACACGACGACGCATAAAGGACCGCACGGCCTGCCGCTGATCGGACGCGCCGACTGGAATGACTGCCTGAATCTCAATTGCTTTTCCGAGGAGCCCGGCGAGAGCTTTCAGACATTCGGTCCCTCTGAGGGACCTGTGGCGGAATCCGTGTTCATCGCCGGCATGTATGTCAAGTACGGCAATGAGTATGCGGATATCTGCGATCACGTGGGACTGCACGATGAGGCCGCGGATGTGCGTGCGAATGTGGCCGAGATGGATAAGTCGATCAATGACGCAGGCTGGGACGGCGAGTGGTTCGTCCGCGCGTATGATGCCTACAGTCATCCGGTGGGAAGTCACATCAATGAAGAGGGACAGATCTACATCGAGCCGCAGGGCATGTGCGTGATGGCCGGTGTGGGTACGGATAACGGAAAGGCTGAGAAGGCGCTTAAGAGCGTCGCTGAAAAGCTGGATTCGAAGTTCGGTATTGTTCTGCTGCAGCCGGCTTACACGAAGTACCATGTCGAGCTCGGTGAGATTTCTTCGTATCCGCCGGGATACAAGGAGAATGCAGGCATCTTCTGCCACAACAATCCATGGATTGCCTGTGCGGAGACCGTCGTAGGACACGGCAACCGCGCGTTTGAGGTGTTTAAGAAGACATGTCCGATCTACCTCGAGGATATCGGTGAGATTCACAAGACGGAACCGTATGTATACTGCCAGATGGTAGCCGGCAAGGATGCGGCTATCCCGGGCGAGGGAAAGAACAGCTGGCTGACCGGTACGGCGGCCTGGACGTTTACGGCGATGAGCCAGTATATTCTGGGCATCAAGCCGGAACTTGACGGTCTCAGGATCGATCCGTGCATTCCGGACAGCGTGGACGGTTACACACTCGACAGGGTGTTCCGCGGTGTGAAGTATCACATCACAGTGAATAACAGTGCGCATGTGCAGAAGGGCGTCGCAGCCATGACTGTTGACGGTGCCGCTGTGGACGGAAATCTGATTACGCCGGTGAAGGGGAAATCAGAGGTTGATGTCGTCGTGCGGATGGGTGCGTAAGACAGCTTGTATGAATCCTGTATAAAAATGCCGGCGGGACAGTGTCCGCTCCACCTCATCACATGCTTCGCATGTGTGAGGATGTGGCTCACTGCTCGCATAAATATAAGGCCTCGGGTGCCATCACCGGCATCCGGGGCCTTCTCTCTGCTTATTAATCTGCCTTACCTTACATATACAAATCTGATTCATATAATCAATTCACGGTGTATACCTGCCTTGCCGGTAAGATTTAGCTGCTTCCTCATGAAGTTGATTAATTCAGGTTCGTATCCTTTTCTCCTGTTTCAGCAGCTGACGCAGGGAGGCTTTCTCCACTTTCTGAAGGATTATTCATTGCAGACAAATCTTTTTCTACGCTGCCAGACGAAGAGTCAGTATGGAGATTCTTTTCTCCACTTTCAGCCGGGGATTCTGCTGCATGCTGATCATTCTTTTTGTTAATGTCCGGTGAATCTGTTGTGAAATCAGGCGCAGGCGGCTGTCCGCCTTCTGAAGCGGCTTCGGCTGCTGCCTGGCGGCGTTTTTTTCGCTCGTCCAGCTTTACGAGTATGAATTCTTTATAGATAAAGTCGATGATGGCAGCGAAAGGAATGGCCAGCAGGACACCGCCCACACCGAAGATCCGCCCTCCGACGACAATGCAGATCAGGATCCATACACCCGACACGCCCAGGAGCGAGCCGAACATTTTGGGCTTGAGGACGTAGCCGTCGATCGTCTGCAGAATAATGGTAAAAATCAGGAACCAGAGCGCATACCACGGGTTAATCAGAACGAGAATGAATGCGCCGATGACAGCACCGACGATCGGGCCGAATGTAGGTGCAAGGTTTGTCACGCCCACAACGACTGATATCAGAACCGCATAGGGCATACGCGCGATTGCCATGTATACAGCATTGGCAAGACCAATGATCAGACCGTCCAGCAGATCACAGATGATGTACCGGATAAGGATCCTGTTGCATTTGCCCCAGAAAATGGAGGATGATGCATATGCTTTTTCCGTCATGAGGGCTCTGAACAGCCGTCCGAACCAGTTCAGCAGCCGTTTCTTGTCGACCAGGAAATAAATCGCAATAATAAAGCCGATGACCCAGCTGACAATATTCTGCCCCACGGAAACAGCCGAGCTGACGATGTTGTTGGCGTTCTGCGGCAGACTGTCCATCAGCGAATCGAGAAACTTCGTAATATTGTTTTCCAGATCTGTGACATCCACATGATATTCTGCGGCCTTATTCGCCAGGGATTCTGTCCACTGCCGGATCTGCGTGATATATGTGCCGATGTTTCCGATAAATGTGGTGACGCTGTCGACGAGCTGCGGAATCAGCCCGACAAACAGGAAGATGATGCCGATCACAACGATAAGTATCGCACAGAGCACAGAGAGGCTGCGCCGCACACGATATCTCTTCAGTTTCTGAAAAACATGGTATTCAAATACCTTGACCAGAGGATCGAAGATATAGGCGATTACGACGCCGAGGAATACTGGATAGGTAAAGTACCAGATTTTTGCGAATATCCCGCCGATCGCGCCGAGATGGGAAATGATGACGTAGAACAGAATTGCCGCACAGAGAGCAAGTGTCAGAGACTTCCACTCTTTTCCCAGCTTATTCTTATTGAATTTCAAAGCTTTTAAACCCCCGGTTGTTCATTTTCTGAAAATACATCTGTTTCTACTTTATCTGAACTGTACGTTTTATACAAGATTTAATCGTCTTTTTCGACAGCATTGATGAATTGTTTATATCGTGTTCATTTTAACATTCTGTGAGGCGGATTTTACCCTTTTCCGGGTGCCCGGCGCATATCAGCGACCGTTAACAGGGATGTATGCGCCGTGCCATGCCTGCAGACTGCTTTGAGCGCTGCTCTTTCGCAGCATGACAGATTTTGATATGATGTACATCATAGTCAATGCAGCGATAGCGAAAATAAAAATAGTCAAACCAATAATCAGGTATGATTTTAGTGAAAGGATAAGTCAATATGATGATTTCGAGTTTTTTTGCCACAGTTTCGAGGATGAAATATATTGAGCGCTGGGCGCTGATGAGAAATTCCCGCCCGGAGAATCTGAGCGAGCATTCGCTGGAAGTGGCTATGATCGCTCATGCGCTGTGTGTGATCGGAAATGTGCGCTACGGACGGCATCTCGACGGGGAAAAGGCCGCGCTTGTCGGTCTGTACCACGACTGCTCTGAAATCATCACGGGAGATATGCCCACGCCAGTGAAATATGCGAATTCAGGCATCCGTGATGCCTATAAAGAGGTTGAATCCGAAGCTGATCAGCGTCTGCTGGATACACTGCCTGAGGATCTTCGGCCTTCATTTGAGGAAATTTTCTGTGCGGAGGACACAGATGAAGACAGGTATATGCGCCGTCTGGTCAAGGCAGCCGATAAGCTCTCCGCACTGATCAAGTGCATTGAAGAAGAAAATTCCGGCAACCGCGAATTTCGCACAGCCAGAGAGACAACAGAAAAATCTGTCCGCGCAATGACATCGGAGCTGCCGGAGGTAAAGGATTTCGTGCAGGAGTTTCTTCCGCCCTACGGCGAGACGCTGGACGAGCTGCTTTCGCCTGACAGATCGAATTCCTGAAGAGACAATACGTCGCGTAAACAGGCCGGACGCCTGAAAAAGCAATACGCCTCGTAATATACAGGTCGAACGCCTGAAAAAGCAATACGCCGCGTAAATTCAGAAGATTCCGACGAGAAAGATCGCCACACAGCAGGTGATGGCTGTGACAAACAGATCTCCGGAGAGCCACGCCGCAATGATACCAGCGACGAGCGCCGCTGCTCCTGCCCAGATATTGTCCGTAACCGTGAGGATGGCGGGAAAGGTCATGACAGCGAGCGTCACGTAGGGCACATAGTACAGGAAAGAACGGATGAAACGGCTGCGGATCGGCTTCCGGATAAAAATAAACGGCATGACGCGGATCGCATAAATCGTCGCCGCCATGATGGCGATGGCCAGATATATTCTGTTCATAGCCTGTTCTCCTCTCTGCTGCTCTCTCTGCTGCTCTCTCTGCTGCTCTCCCCTGTGCGGATTTCTCTGCTATCCTCTCTGCAGACCTTTCTGCTGTCCTCTCTGCGGTTATCCCTGCTGTCCTCTTCCCGGAATCCGGATGTTGCACCCGAAATGCCGCCGGCTGTTGTTTCATCCGGTATGACATTTTCTTCTTCATCCGATACCGGACGCAGCACCGCGGCGATACCGGCGATGATCAGCGTGAGAATGATAATCCGGAATCCCGAGGAAATTTCCTTCAAAACCGGCAGAACCGTAAACAGCCAGCTCGCACACATGGAGATCGCCACCAGTACGCCGATGAAATGATTTTCCTTCGCCGGCGGAATGATGATTGCGAGAAACATACCGTACATGGACACACCGAGCGCATTTGATACCCACACCGGCAGAATATTGCCGGCAAGAACACCGATCACGGTGCCTGCGCACCATCCGGAAACGGATACCACCATCAGGCCATACGTGTAAAACGGATTCAGGTCCCCGTTCACCGTTGCCGACAGGCCGAAGATCTCATCCGTCATGCAGTACGCCAGCAGAAAACGATGTCCCGGTTTTGTTTTCGTGCTGAGTTTCTGCGTCAGCGAACAGCTCATCAGGAAATAACGCAGGTTGACGATCAGCGTTGTCGTGATCATCTCTATGATGCCCGCCGAAGAGGCGATCAGATTGATCGCCGCAAACTGCCCGGCCGAAGCCACCATGGTCAGAGACATGGCAAAAGCCTGTACGGCATCCATGCCTGCATTTTTTGCCGATATGCCGAGAGCAAAGGATACGGCAAAATAACCGGCGCAGATCGGGATTCCGTTTCTGAGGCCGCGTGCAAACCAGCCGCGGGACGTCGTCGGATCCGACTTCTTCATCTCTGTTTTTTTCGTATTTTCCTTACTCATATTTCTCACTTTTATTCTGGTACTTACCAGACTCACATGATGTATTCCCGCAAAAAACGGCGCATCCCCGAAAGATGCGCACCTTTCGGAGATTGCGCCATATACTCCCATATGCTCAGTACAAAATGAACAATCAGCACATAACGAATGCTAAGTACAAAATGAACAGTCAGCACGCAACGAATGCTCAGCACACAATAAACACTCAGTATGTGATGGCCACCCAGTACGCGATAGCCAATCAGTACATGATGGGCACTCAGTACGTGATAACCTCGCAGCCATCCTCCGTCACGAGAACCTGTACTTCCCACTGTGCCGAAGGCTGATCGTCTTCGGTGTAGATTGTCCAGCCGTTGTCCTCATCCTGGAAGATTTCGTCAGTACCCATATTGACCATCGGCTCGATGGTGAAGCACATACCGGGAACCATCAGGATGCCGGTATTCGGTTCTGCGACGAAGCCCACCCACGGGTCTTCATGGAATTCGCAGCCGCAGCCATGGCCGCCGATCTCGCGTACGACGGAGAAACCGTTTTCTACCGCGTGCATATGCACGGCATGGCTCATATTGCCCAGCTGTGTCCACGGCTTCACCGTCTTCACGCCGATCTCCACGCACTCCTTCGTCACGTCGACGAGCTTTTTCCATTCCGGATCTGTCTCGCCGATGATGAACATGCGCGACGAATCGGAGAAATAACCGTTCTTTATCGTCGATACATCGACATTGATGATATCTCCCTCCTGCAGGATCTCGTCCTCTGAGGGAATTCCGTGACATACGACGTTGTTGATCGAAGTGCAGACGCTCTTCGGAAAACCTTCATAGTGAAGCGGTGCGGGAATGGCATCCATTTTGACCGTGGTATCGTACACGATGCGGTCAATTTCCTCTGTGCTCATGCCCTCGCGTATCTTCGAGGCAACCTCATCGAGCACGGCGATATTGACCTTTGCGCTCTCGCGGATGCCCTCTACCTGTTCCGGTGTCTTGATCATACTGTGCTTCGGCACCTGGATACCCATGGCCTCGAAGTGCTCCAGCTTATTATCAAATTCCTGGTGGCAGTATTTATATTTCTTTCCACTTCCGCACCAGCAGGGGTCATTGCGCCCCGGCCGGCGATTTGTCAGATGCAGCATTTTTCTCACTCCTTCGGCCGTCAAAGCCCGGCCTCTCTATTGTCAATGAGCCATCTGTCTCTCCGTTGACAGCTTCGGTCAGCACGTCCGCAGCCGTCCGCACACCTGCAGCCGTTCACTTATCCGATGCACCTTCCGGCTGATCGGTCTGCGGATAGATATACGGCCTGTGCCGCCGTTCAATCCTTTTGTCTTTCTTGACGCTGTACATGCGGTTATCCGCCGCAGCGATATACGCGGTCATCTCCTGTCCCGGATTCTCCGATGTGCGGTACACGCCCGTGCTCACGGTAAATTTCGGTGAGAAATTCTTCTGTTCAATGAGCGCTGCGACAGCCGCATTGATCTGACCGATGACCTGATCATCCCCGCGGTCCGTTATGTACAGGAACTCATCCCCGCCGTACCGCATGGCAAAACCGCCGCGCCGGCTGCACTGTTCCTGCAGCGCCTTCGCTGTCAGCCGGAGCGCCATGTCGCCCGCGTCGTGTCCGTGCTGATCATTGATGTTCTTCATGTCATCGATATCCATGAAGTAAAAATAAACGTCTTTCCCCGCAGCTGCCTTCTTTGCGAAGTACTGTCTTCCGAGGCGCCGGTAGCCGTAGCGGTTGTACAGGCCGGTCAGCGGATCCGTGTACGACAGTTCGGAAAGTTCTCCGTTGATTTCATGAATGTAGGCATTGCCGCGCATAAATGCGATGATCTGCGTGAGCTGCATCAGTACAACTTCCAGAGTATTGTACTCTGACAGCGGCGAGATCCCATCGATCACCAGATAGCCGTAGTTCATCCTTTGGTCATGCAGAGGATAGACAATGAGCATCTGGTTTTCTCTCTTCAGAACGTCGGGAATGACCTCACTTCTGTTGAACATCATGTATCCGTGCGTCTCCGGATCCGCCCGCAGATCCTCCGGTTTTTCCCCGGCAACCGCCATCAGGTACATCCGGTCAGGGTATGAGGAATATACCCGGTCCTCCGAATAATGCAGAACAAAATCAGGGTTCAGGACGATGCATGTCCAGCGGCATTTCAGTACATCAAGAGCTTCCTTCTCGAAAAAATCCATGGCCTTCTGCAGCGACCCCGTCGCCTGCATCGCAGGCAGAAAGGTATCCTGCAGATTGTAGAGCCAGCGCATATTCTCCGAGAGAAGCCTGTACTTTCCCACCAGCTTCTTATAATTCGGCAGTCCGCAGCTGCAGCCGCACGATTCCGAATTAACAAGTCCCGACGGGCTGTATTCATGATCCGTGGGCTTCCGCTTTCCGTCGATGATATCCACGATGTACTGACAGGCTGCGCGGGCTACATTGGGATAGTCACGACTGATGGTTGTCAGTCGCGGTTCCTGAATTTTTGCATCCGGTATATCGTCAAAGCCTGTCACGATCACGTCGCGCGGCACCTGATATCCGGCCTCCTGCAGTCTTTTTATCACACCTATGGCCAGCCAGTCGTTTGCACAGACAATCGCTTCAGGAAGAGAATCACTGTCCGCCATGATTTCTGCGGCAGCCTGCCCACCCATTTCTTCAGTCCAGGAACCGCCGTATGCGCGGCTGTCCATCGTTGCTATGTCATGCCTCCGGCAGGCATCTTCATAAGCCTGACGTCGGATGACTGCCTCGCCGCTTTTTTCCGGTCCGTTGACGAAGGCGGCGCATTTCACATGATGCACACCAGCCAGGTGATCCATGATCTCCGTCACAGCCGCATAGTTGTCCGTTCCCACATAGGTGCAGTGTTCAAGGGGATAATTGAGAGATGCCACCGGCATCTTCCTGTCCATACAGTAGCGGATCACCTGCTTCTGCATGATCTCAGGCCAGCCCATCTCGCCCTGAATGATGATGCCGTCATACTGATTGAGATCCGGGATCTCAAAGACCTCCATGCCGCCTCTGCCGGCGCTGTTTCTGGACACGCTCATCCCGTCGATGCCGAAATCATCAAAAATTTCCATCCTGAAATCCGGATGTTCACTGACATACCTGTCAAGTCCCAGAAAATACTGATTCAGTATTTCATAATTCCAGTCCGAGACAAAAACGGCAACGCGATATCTTCTTTTTTCCGGCGTTTTACTCTGCTCTGCAGTATACTTCATGCTTCACACTCTGTTTCTATTGGTACAGACTGCCCGTATCCTGTATGCCAGTCCGGGCAGTGTCCGGGAATAAATTCAATATCCGGCTGTTACAGCATGGCGGGGATTCGTCCCTGCCGCAGAACTCATAATTTCAGATACTTATACTGACAGGCCTGGGAGTTTCCTCCCCGGCCTGATCATCATACTTCCGCGATCAGCTCTTTGGCGTGTGTGCGCTCCATCGTTGTGCACATTTCCACGAGTTTTGCCAGCGGTACATCGTGAAGCTGCTGTTTCTGACCCCGTACCGTGATGGATACGGTTCCGTCCTGTGCTTCTTTGTCTCCGACGACGATGATATACGGATCATGGAAGGTCTTGAAAGTCTTGATCTTCTCGTTCATGTTCTTGTCGGCATAATCTACTTCCACGCGGATGCCGGCGTCCTTGAGCGCCCTGACAACCTTTTTCGCGTACTCGTTGTGCTCGGGACGGATCGGAACGACTCCTACCTGATAAGGACTGAGCCAGAACGGGAAAGAAGCCTTGTAGTTCTCGATCAGAATACCGATGAAACGCTCCATCGATCCGAAAATAGCGCGGTGGATCATGACAGGCTGCTTTACGGTGCCGTCCTGCGCCATATATTTCATACCGAAGTTCAGCGGCAGCTGGAAGTCAAGCTGGATCGTGCCCATCTGCCACTCACGGCCGAGCGCATCCTTCATCTGCAGATCGATCTTCGGGCCGTAAAATGCGCCGTCGCCCTCATTGATCTCGTAATTGCCCTCGCCGTAGACCTCATTCAAGATAGCCTTGAGATCGGCTTCCGCCTGATTCCAGGTCTCGATATCGCCCATGTAATCATCCGGGCGTGTGGAAAGCTCTGCGCGGTAGGTCAGACCGAAGGTTCCGTATATCTCTGTCGCGATGGACATGATATCCTTGATCTCATCCGCGATCTGATCCTCGGATACGAGGATGTGCGCATCATCCTGACGGAACATCTGTACACGGAAGAGACCGTTCAGCTCGCCGGATTTTTCCTTTCTGTGAATGCAGTCGACCTGCGCGATACGGAACGGAAGATCACGGTAGGAGCGCAGATGCTTCTGATAAACCTTGATCGCGTTCGGGCAGTTCATCGGCTTTGCGGCAAAATAATCGCTCTCATCCTCTTTTTCGCCGGGGATGATGAACATATTTTCCTTGTAATGGCCCCAGTGACCGGAGGTCTGCCAGAGCTTCGCGCTGGAAAGAACCGGGCCGGAGATCTCCTGATATCCGTGCTCCTCGTGAATGCCTCTCCAGAAATCGAGCAGCGCGTTGAAGAGCTTCCAGCCCCTCGGCAGCCAGTAAGGCATGCCCGGTGCTGTCTCATCAAACATGAACAGCTCCTGCTGCGGTCCGAGTTTCTTATGATCGCGCTCTGCCGCCTCTTTCAGGAACTTCTTGTACTCTTTGAGCTGCTGCTTGTCAGGGAAAGCCGACACGTAGATACGCTGCAGCTGATCTCTCTTCTCATCGCCTCTCCAGTAAGCACCGGAGATCGAGCGAACCTCGAATGCCACGTTCATCAGTTCCTGGGAATTGTCAACGTGCGGCCCGCGGCACAGATCCACGTAATCAGGGCCTGTATAATAAACCGTTATTTTTTCATCCTCGGGAAGATCCTCGATGAGCTCAGTCTTGAACTTCTGACCCTTGAAAATCTCGAGAGCCTCTTCACGGGTAACCTCTTTGCGCGTCCAGTCCTCGCGGCGTTTGATGATCTCGTGCATCTTGTCTTCGATGGGTTTGTAATCATCGGTAGTCAGGGTGCGCGGCAGAACGAAATCGTAATATAATCCGTTTTCGATCTGCGGTCCGATCGCGTACTGTACATTCTCTTTACCGAAGAGTTCAATGACAGCCTTGGCGAGGATATGAGCCAGTGAGTGACGGTAAACCTTTAAAAATTCTTCTTTTTCCATGTTGCATCGTCTCCTTTGCTGAGGACGCCACCAGCGTCCTGCCTGATCTGCGCGGGCAGCTGATCCGCATGCCGCACGCTTTGCGGTTGATGCGCGGATCCTGAGGGCGGAAGAATCCCGCGAATGAATTTGTCTTCCGTCAGACACAGCGCAGAAAGTGGGATTTCGCGCAGAGTCCGATGTCATTGTATCTTTACAGAGGATATTTTTCAAGGCCCTGCGGCACGCATATCAGTGTTTCTTCCTGCGGTTTGCCCGCTTCTGCTTCCGGATATATGCGACGCACTCCTCCGGCGTCCCGTCCAGGAAGCCATCCTTCTTCATGGCGGCGATCCTGCCGCCCGTGGCTATGACAAGCACAATGTCATCCATCATGTCGATCTGTTCCACTTCGTCAAAAGAAATGCGCTCGATGTTCTTCGGTGTGATGAGCGAAATGCCCTCGCCGACCTCCACGCGGATCGTCGGCGTTTCATCCTTGAAATTGTTCTCGTACTGCTCTTCGGCTTCTTTGCGAAGCTTTCGTCTCCGCCGTTCCATGAAGGCCAGCGCGATCACCGGAAATGCTTCATAGACAAAATACAGCGGCTGCTGCACAAACAGCGCGATCACAACAATCGCAGCGATAAAAAGTGACGCCGTGATGTAGAATGCCCGGAAACGCATTCGCCACCACGCGCGCCACGTGGTCTCCGCGATCGACGGTGTGTATACATATACATTGACGTAGTGTTTCATGCGCCGATACTTCCTCCCGCTCACCGATCAGCCATTATTACTGCCAGGGCACTTTTTCTGCCCGCATTTATCAGCGCCCGGGCAGTTTTCTGCCCGTCTTATGACTGTTCATCCGTTGTTACTGCGCAGCAGCTTCTTCGTCCTTCTCAAATGCCCAGAGCTCCACGATCTGGTCGGCAATATCACTGTATGCAAATGTCTGGCCGCTGTAAGTTCTATTGTTGGGATCATGCAGGATAAACCTGCCGGAATCATCGACGCCCGCAAGTACCATGATATGTCCGCCGTTAGTGAACATGCCCGCTCTGACGCTGATGATGACCGGATGCCCCGCCGCGAGGGCTTCTTTGATCCGGGTTTCATCGTTCTCCACGCCATAAGACCGGAGTCCCCAGTTTTCGCAGCCCGCGGTGAAGAGTCCCCAGGACGTACCTTCACCCGTCACATAATACCCGTTTTCGGCGGCATACTGAGCAACCGTATACGGCGTGACATCTCTCCGCCCGGTAAGCCCGACGATGACCATTGCCAGACTGGTCGGCCCGCAGCCCGAATATCCCATCGGCGTATCGCCGTAAGTCTCATATCCCCAGCGGTCATCCCACTGATAGAGAAACGGTACGCCTCCGGCCAGTTCCTCATCCGTCAGCCCCGTATTCTCCACGGCCGGAACCTTTCCGCGGCCGTAGTTATACATAAAATGTATGAGATCCGCGTTGCCCTTCGCCAGTGAAATCTTCCCGCCGGGAAAAAGCGATGCGTTCTCACACACCCATGCATATTCAATATCCGTGTCATACGTCTCCCATACGGGGATATTTTCTTCTTCAGACGTCTCTTCACTGCCTGCAGTTACGCTGACACTCTCACTGCTCATGTCTTCGGAAGCGTCTGCCTTCACCGGATCTTCGCTTTCCTGTGCATGATTCCGGATCGCCGTATCTGACGATGAAGACGACAGGACAGGCAGCACACTTTCATCTTCCGTGCCCGCGGATGCCGTCTGCACTGTACTCCCGGATGCTTGCGCTGTATCTGCAGATACCGCCTGCACGGTGTCCGCGGAATCCGTCTGCACAGTACCAGCGGATGCCGTCTGCACGGCAGCAGCCGGCTTCACCTGTCCATCCGGCGATTCATCCGGCAGGATAAGCAGGGTGAGGATGGCCGCCAGGAGCAGACAGATCACGATCTGCAGCATGCCCTCCGATATGTAACCTGCCTTTTTGCTGTTCAAACGTCTCTCCGATGTGGATTTCAAACAGAGCCTCCGTCACTGTCTTCCGGGGTATCCTTGTCCCATGTGCGCTCGCTGATGATGTACCTTGGTCTGTGCTTGGATTCCATATAGGTCTTTCCGACATATTCACCGATCACGCCGAGGCTGATCAGCTGTACGCCCCCGAGAAAAATAACGACACACATAAGCGATGCCCAGCCGGAGATGGTATGGCCGAGAAGTGCACCGATCAGAACCCAGATGATGCCGATCAGTCCGAGAAAAGAAATGACAAGTCCCGTTCTGCCGATGATCGCCAGCGGCTTGACAGAAAAACTCGTGATGCCTTCCACGGCGAGGGATATCATTTTCTTCAGCGGATAATGGCTCTCTCCGGCAAGACGCTCATGCCGCTCATAATAAACGGACGTGCTCTTGAAACCGATCAGCGGGAACATACCGCGGAGGTAGATATTTACCTCTTTAAAATCGGCAAAATGCCTGAGAACCTTTTCGCTGACCAGGCGGTAATCCGCATGATTATAGACAACCTCCGCGCCGAACCAGTTCAGCACCTTGTAATAGGTCTGTGCTGTCGTCCGCTTGAACCAGGTATCGCTGGTTCTGTCTGAGCGCACGCCGTAGACGATGTCGCATCCGTTGTAATATTCGTCCATCATCCGGTCCATGGCATTGATGTCATCCTGACCGTCGCAGTCAATGGTTATGACGGCGTCGCAGTGGCCGACAGCCTCCATCATGCCTGCGACCAGGGCATTCTGATGCCCCCTGTTCCGGCTCTGTGCAATACCCGTATAATGCGGATTCTCTTCAGACAGCTCCCTGATGATCTCCCATGTTCTGTCCTTCGATCCGTCATTGACGAACAGAATCCGGCTGTCCTCACTGACTTTGCCGGCACTGATCAGATCGTTGATCTTCTGAAGGAACATCGGTGCCGTCTCAGGCAGCACAGCCTCCTCGTTATAGCACGGAATAATGATCCAGAGACAGGCCGGCGTTTTCCCGGCCCTCACATTTGTCGATTCGGTTACTTCAGTCGTCATAGGTCTTGTACGCTCTCTTATAAAAATGCATGATCACTTTTACCATCCACTCAGGCCAGAATTTCCGGAACATGATCGTATCGTCGATCTCGCGCTTGTGAGAGACGATAAATCCCTTGCTCGTCGCCCCGTCATATACCCTGTAATAGGTAAGCGGCTCATCCACGTAAACGAATCTGCCCGGCAGACCTGCAATTTTCAGAAATGTATCCCAGTCAATATTGAAAGGGAGCTCGGAAGTAAAAAAGGAAGGGCCCAGCTTTTCCCTGTTGTAGGTAACAGAAGGACAGCAGATGGAATTGCCGAGGCTTAGGACAGAGCGCTTCCAGAAGCGTGACCCGTTCATATTGTTGTGCTTCAGCGGCGCTCGCAGCATCTTCCTGATCTTAGAATTGATATCGCGTTCTCCGACTTCTCCGTGCTTGATGGGCAGATAATCCGTCGTCGCCGCAATGGCGTCAGGAACAGCATTTATTCGTTCCGCAATCTTCTCCGCATAAGCGGCGTTATACATATCATCCTGATGCGCGATCGTCACCCATGTCGTCTCTGCCTTATCATATCCAAAATTCCAGTCATCCCGGAGACTGCTCTTCCCATCCCGCACATACAGGGGAATATCATACTTCTCCGACAGCGCCCGGATATGTTCATTCGGCGTTGATGTCGTCATGATGATGTTGGTGGAAAGCGTCTGTGCCTTCAGACTCTGAATGCAGTTTTCAAGAAACTCCGACTCCTTATAGGCGCAGATAACAAAAGTATGATCAAATACCTTATTGCCCACGTTACACTCCTTTTCCGTGATCCTGCTCTTTCTGCTTCTTCTTTCCGGCGCGTGCCAGCACATAGGCAAACACGGCTGTCAGAACAAGCATGATAAAAATCATGACGATGACATAAGCTTTCACGGCGCCGTAAATTCCGTCTGCCCTTACCATCGAACCCGTCACCAGCAGAGAAAATACTGCTCCAGCCAGATACACGGGCAGAAGCAGCTTCTGGACGCGCATGACTGTCAGCACGGCGTTATAATAGCCATTCATCGCAAAGAATACGCTTCCGATCATGATCATCATGAATTCCGTCTTCAGATCTGACAGGTCTGCCACGTACAGCCAGGAGAGAGCCGGTATACCCACGAGCCATGAGCCAAAAAGAACGATGACAGAGATAATGGCCAGTCCGCCGACTATTTTCAGGAACTTCCGGATAAATTTGCCGTAATCCCGATGAACCCAGAATTCTGTCATCTGCACAAGTGCCGGCTGGTAAATGAACAGATTCAGCATCTGAATGACGAAGACAGGCATGGCAATAAAATTATACCTGGCCTGTGTCGCCTCATCCATGAGACCGTCAATGGCATATTTAGGTGCATTTGTGATATAAAACGAGAGAAAATTCACGGCGCAGACCGGGAAGCATGCCTTCATTATATAACCGATGGCACCCGGTGTATGAGATGACGCCTGATAATGGATCGTGTCCCTGGTCTGACGGATCACCCAGATGATCACCGCCGCCTCGAGCACAATAGCCACCAGAGTGGCGATCAGCAGGTCGCGCAGCACGGCCAGCGCGGCGATCATACCGCCGATGGATATGATAATACGCACCGTGACCAGTTTTCCCGCCTGATCAAGTCTTCCTCTCTGCTGCATTCTGCCCTCAAAGACCTCTTCCAGACAGTCGAGGCATTTGAGCGCGCACATCAGAAAAACGATCCAGGTCTTTTTTACGGAATAATTGCCGTTGAAATAGCTGACAAGACAGTACATCAGGGAGGCTCCGATCATCATTGCCGCTGTCAAAAAGCGATGATGGAGGTAATCCCTGAAGCTGAACTGTTCATCCAGATCTGAAATCTGGTAATTTCTCACACCGTAGTTTCCCAGATTGAGGAACAGATTCGCCGTCGCGTAGGCAATGGAGAAAATGCCCGCTGCCTCAATGCCGGCCGTTCTCTGGATCACCATCAGTATGACTACTGACTGCATGGCATTGAGAATGCCACCGGTGGAATTCCAGATGTAATCGTCTTTTTCCCCGGATCTGTTTTTGAATAGCCTTCCGGTCATGTGAATTATTCTTTCTCTCTGAAAAAGCATTCCCGCTGAACAGATGAGAATGCTGTCAATGCCTGCAGATATTAATTCTTATATACGAAAACCATATGCTTGTCAACGCCAGCCAGCCACCGGCGTCTGCGGATGGTTGCGGGCCGAAAGCATCTGTATTTCCTTTTTATTGTCAGGATATCAATGATATGATAACAGTGTCAAAAGTCATCACCCACGTTGCACTTGTGCAAAAGTGGGTGAATGACTTATTGACACGCCCCCTCAGCGAGGGCGTAGTGGGGCGAAGCCACATGAGAGCCCGAGCTGAGGGAGGATCGCGAGAGCGCGTAGCGCGTAGCGATCCGGTTATCATACTTATGACACCTATATCATGATATGAGCAGTAATCAGGCGCCGAGAATGGCACGCACGTCGTCCGGCGTAAAAGTCACGCCGCCAGCGCAGTTCTCCCCTGTCTCGATTCGGTAGAGGGCGTGCGCTGCAAGGTGCTCTGCTGCCTGCTCGAGATCCCGACAGCCTGTTGTGCCGCTGCAGCGGTCGACGACTACTTCCACGGCATCCGCGGGGACGATGCACTCTTCCGGCTTCATGCCCATGCGCTTCAGTACGCGCGGCAGCGCGTAATCGGAGAAGATGACTTTCTTCTCTTCCGGTGTGTAGTCCGGTATCTCGATGACCGCGAATCTCGAGAGAAGCGGTGCGCTGATGCGGTCTTTTTCATTGGCTGTGGCGATCGGATATACGCCGCTGGTCGGGATCATGCATTCTATGTAATTGTCCGTATAACCGAGGTTATCCAGCAGTGTGAGCAGGGCATCCGCCGGGCTTCCGTTGCCGCTTCCCTGATCCGCCTTGTCCAGCTCGTTGATAATGAACACGACATCGGATGTGCCGGCTCTGGAAAAGGCCTCCATGATGAGTCCCGGCTTGGCATTGGCGTAGACGCGCGGGCTGCCCGTCAGTTCCTCCGGATCGTTGATGGCGCTCATATCCAGCGCCGCCCACGGCAGTTTCAGGATTCTCGCCACGGCATAGGCGAGCTGCGATTTGCCGACGCCGGCCGGTCCGACCAGCAGAAGGCCATACGCCGGCAGCGTGTGTGTCCTGTTGATCTGAATGATCGTCTCAATGATCCGCTGCTTGACCTCTTCCATCCCGTACAGCTCCTCATCGAGTATTTTTCTCGCCCGGACAGGATCTACCGAAGCGAAGTATGAGCTCTTCCACTCGATATTCAGCATCATGGCCAGAGATCTCTGTGCATGTCTCTTCTCATCTGCGCTGATGGCGCCGGAGCGGACGAGCGCCAGATTTCTTCTCGCCCAGCGCCGCACGTTCGGCGGCAGCGTCGGACCTGCGCAGTCAAGGAAATCCGTCATGCTGTCTATATCCGTCAGACGGATCGCCGCCTGACTTTCCTCGTCTGCGTCGGGCGTCTCCGCTTCTTCCTGCTTCCATGCATCTGCCTGGTAGTGAAGCAGTCTTCCGATCGTCATCTGCAGAAAAGCATCTGCGCCGGATGGCGCTGTCCCGGCATAATTCACCGCGCGGATCCGGTAAACAGCGTAGCCATCCGCCGTATGCTTTCCGGAGAGCATGATATTTGTCTGATTATCACCGAGCCACTTCGCGAGGTGGATGAAACGCCGGTCAATTTTTATGATGTCTGCGGCGACGGGCGCATCGCCGTCACTCCGCATGAAGGCCGTTCTCCGGCTCATATCCATGCAGGTTCCCCGCACATGATGGGGAAAAGCCGGCGCCTGTTCTTCCAGAACAAAAATGGGCGATTCAGCCGATGCCGCATCTGCATCCTGATCCACGACAGACCATGTGCAGACGGTGCCCTGCGCCTTTTCCGTCTCCCGCTGCTTCTGCATTTCCTTCAGATCAAAAACCATGTCACCGCGTGCACGTATTTCCAACGGATGCCTCCCTGCTGAAAGCTGATGATATTGTTTACTGTGGTCAGTTTAACGCAAATCATGGCGGATTGCCATACTTCCCGGATCGATCGAACAGAATAAAACGGGCGTCACACCTCATCACATGCTTCGCATGAGTGAGGATGCGGCTTTCTGCCCGCATAAAAATTGCCCGGGTACGGCATAAGCCGCGCCCGGGTCCATTCAGATAAACTGGTATATCAGGGAGGATATACGCAAATTGTAAAGTCTGCACGGATGTATGTCACACTGCGCAGAACTTATACACTTATTGTGGCGCCGGTTTCCCGGCGCCGGGAGGAAAAAGAACAGCAATTCTTAACTGATGTCTTTACTCTACATCGGCGAGTGCCCTGGCATCTTCTTCGCCGGTACGGATCTTGACAACCTTCGCCACATTGTATACGAAGATCTTGCCGTCACCGATATGTCCGGTGTACAGGGTCTCCTTGGCAGTCTCGATAACTTTTTCCACAGGGATCGAGGATACGATGACTTCAACCTTCACCTTCGGAAGCAGCGTGGAATCTACGGTTGCGCCACGGTACTTCTGTGTTGAACCTCTCTGGATGCCGGAGCCCATAACCTGCGTCATGGTCATGCCGGTTACACCGAGCTGATTCAGGGCTTTCTTCAGCGCATCGAAGCTCGACAGTCGGCAGATGATGGAAACCTTGTGAATACCCGTATCCAGATCAGGTGCCAGCGGAGGCTCCTGAGATACCTTAACGGCCGCATTGATCTGCTCCTCAGAGGCATCTACATATTTATCCTCGCCGAGATCCGTATTTTCGTTGGCATCTACGCCCATGTCCGTTACATCGGTGATCGCAAATCCGGAGTAAGCGGATGCGAGACCGTGCTCGTGGATATCGAGTCCGTCGATCTCAACCTGCGCCGGTACGCGGAGGCCGATCGTCTTGTCAATGATCTTGAACGCGATAAACATGATCACCAGTACATAGGCATCGATGGCAACCACGCCGAGCAGCTGGATCAGGAACTGATGTCCGCCACCGCCATAGAAAAGGCCTACGCCGACGCCGTCTTCACCTGTGCTGAAGAGGCCGACGGCCAGGGCGCCCCAGATGCCGTTCACCATGTGGACGGAAATCGCACCGACGGGGTCATCTATTTTTGCCACGTTATCGAAGAATTCAACGGAGAGAACAACCAGGAAACCTGCAACGAGTCCGATGAAAAATG
>Ga0256406_1000498_pt1 | contig 71310 bp, 51 predicted proteins | sample RumenRJG_03DNA_FD_185986 | JGI IMG/M metagenome (GOLD analysis project Ga0256406, IMG submission 185986) | Bovine rumen microbial communities from Lethbridge, Alberta, Canada - RJG_03 | ecosystem: Host-associated > Mammals > Digestive system > Stomach > Rumen | place: Canada: Alberta | collected... | reverse complement strand
CCAATAACGAGCGCGCCATCGTGGAGAATCTCGATAGATTCTACAAGGGTAAGACTGTTGTCGTAGTGGCTCACCGGCTGAGTACGGTGAAGAATGCCGACCAGATAGTCGTTATCGACCATGGGAGTGTGGTGGAGACGGGCAACCACGAGACACTGACAGAGAAGCGTGGCGCCTACTACAATCTTGTAAGAAACCAACTGGAATTGGGAAATTGAAAACAGATATGGAAAATAAGGACTTTGACAACATAGAACTTCGGAGTGAGAAGGTGCGCCACATCATAGGAATCGTGCCGCCACGGCTTGTGCGTACCGGTACTGTGGTCATCACATTTGTTGTCGTGGCCTTGGCCATAGCCTTCTACACCATCCACTATCCGATAACGATTGAGGCGCAGGGCGAGATGGAAGGCAACGACACGCTCATTGTGCGTGTGCCCTACAAATACCTCTACCTCTTCGATGAGCAAAGAAACGTGATAGTGAACTACGAGGGGCGGGACGACAATGATCCGTCATCAGTGTATCCAATATACAGCTATGACGATCGGCTGCTTCGGATGGGCGAAAACAACTATTTCCTTGCCAAGGTTTGTGTTGGCGCCGACAGCGCTCGCCTGCAGTCTGGCCAGAAAGCCGAAGTCCGCATTGTGGTCAGTGACCGCACGCTGTGGCAGCAGATTACTAATTCATAATTCACAATTCATTATTGGCTGGCATAGCGGTGCCATAAATGGAATATACTGTAGGAGCGCAGTAGGTGCGTCGGCATCCTCGCCAACTTCTAACTATTTCTTATTATGTCCCTCTGGGAAAGAGACTTCAAGGATAGTCAGCGATAGTATGTGCGTCGCGCTAACCGATCTAAAAATATAGTGGTCAGGTGGATTACAAGAGCGCAATTGTACGGCAGTATAAAAGTGTGCGGTAAGTCTGCGTTCATAAGGTCTGCGCACTTCGCACTCTTGTAACCTTTCTGGTCACAGAGGATTTCCCCTTTTGGGTTATGCATTCTCATGCTTGCCGCAGAGGATTTCCTCGGCGCGAGAGATTTGTTCCTTGGTTGGCGTGGGTGTATCCTTGAGCGTGTAGGGGATGCCGAGTTTCTGCCATTTGAAAACACCAAGGGTATGATAGGGCAGAACCTCCACGCGCTCCACATTGATGAGTGTGTCGATGAAGATGCGCAGACGACGCAGCTGATTCTCGTCGTCGGTAATGCCCGGAACCAGTACGTGGCGAATCCAAACAGGTACGCCCAACTCTGAGAGGCAGCGGGCACAGTCGAGGATGTTCTCGTTGCCGTGGCCGGTGAGGTCCTTGTGGGCTACAGTGTTGATATGTTTCAGGTCGAGCAGCACGGTGTCGGTGCTCTCCATCAGTCGGAGGAACTTGCCATAAGACGGCTCCCTGCGCGTGAAGGGCTGTGCGGCCGTGTCGAGACAGGTGTTGATGCCGCGACGGTGGGCCTCCTCGAAGAGGGCAATGAGACCGTCGATCTGCAGCAGGGCCTCGCCACCGCTGACGGTGATTCCTCCCTTGTCGCCCCAGTAGGCACGATAGCGTTCAGCCTGGTCGAGCAGTTCGCCGATGGGCGTGGCCTTGTCTTCGGCTCCTGCCATGCGCCATGTGTCGGGATTGTGACAGTAGCGGCAGCGCATGTGGCAACCTTTCAAGAAGATGATAAAGCGCACTCCGGGACCGTCGACAGAGCCGAACGACTCGGTGGAGTGGACATATAAAGCAGCCTTGCCGCCGGGAGTGGGGGCAAGGCTGTTTTGCGGTTTAGAGTCTCTCATGAGCCTGTCGTGCGATGACGTCGAGCTGCTGCTCACGGGTCAGATCGATGAACTTCACTGCGTAGCCACTCACGCGGATGGTGAAGTTGGCATACTCGGCCTTCTCGGGATGCTCCATGGCGTCCTTGAGCTTGTCCACGCCGAAGACGTTGACGTTGAGGTGGTGGGCACCCTTGTCGAAGTATCCGTCCATGACGCTCACCAGAGTCTCTGCGCGCTGGTCGTCGTCGTGGCCGAGCGCGTTGGGGCTGATGGTCTGCGTGTTGGAGATGCCGTCGAGGGCATACTTATAGGGCAGCTTGGCCAGCGAGTTGAGCGATGCCAGCAGACCGTTCTTCTCTGCGCCATAAGATGGGTTGGCACCCGGCGAGAGCGGTGCTCCAGCCTTGCGGCCGTCGGGCATGTTGCTCGTATACTTACCATAGACCACGTTGGACGTGATGGTGAGGATAGACGTCGTGGGCTCGGAGTTGCGATAAGTGTGATGCTTCTTCACCATGCCGATGAAGGTCTTCAGCAGCCATACGGCAATGTCGTCGGCGCGGTCGTCGTCGTTGCCGTAGCGGGGGAAGTCGCCCTCGGTCTTGAACTCCAAGGGGAAGCCGGTCTCGTCGCGGATGATGTTGACCTTGGCATACTTGATGGCTGAGATGGAGTCGACCACATGAGAGAAGCCTGCAATACCCGTGGCAAAGGTGCGGCGCACATTGGTGTCGATGAGCGCCATCTCTTCGGCCTCATAGAAATATTTGTCGTGCATGTAGTGGATGAGGTTGAGCGTCTTGACGTAGACGGCAGCCAGCCACTCCATCATGTCCATGAAGCGGGGCATGAACTCGTCGTAAGTCAGCATGTCGCCCTCGATAGGACGGTAGGCGGGACCCACCTGCTCGCGCGTCTTGCTGTCCACGCCGCCGCTGATGGCATAGGTGAGACACTTGGCGAGGTTGGCGCGTGCTCCGAAGAACTGCATCTCCTTGCCCGTCTGTGTTGCGCTCACGCAGCAGCAGATGCTGTAGTCGTCGCCCCAGACAGGACGCATCACGTCGTCGTTCTCATACTGAATGGAGCTGGTTTTCACCGAGATGAAGGCAGCGTAGCGCTTGAAGGCCTTGGGCAGACGGCTGCTGTAGAGCACGGTGAGGTTGGGCTCGGGCGACGGCCCCATGTTCTCCAGGGTGTGGAGGAAGCGGAAGTCGTTGCGGGTGACCATGTGGCGGCCGTCCTGTCCGATACCGGCCACCTCGAGTGTCGCCCATACGGGGTCGCCGGAGAAAAGCTCGTTATAAGAAGGTATACGGGCGAACTTCACCATGCGGAACTTCATCACCAGGTGGTCGATGAGTTCCTGTGCGTCCTGCTCGGTCAGCGTGCCCTCGTTGAGGTCGCGCGTGATGTAGATGTCGAGGAAGGTGGACACGCGTCCAACCGACATGGCGGCACCGTTCTGCGTCTTCACGGCTCCCAGATAACCGAAGTAGAGCCACTGCACGGCCTCGCGGGCATTGGTGGCGGGCTTGGAGATGTCGAAGCCATAGAGCGCGGCCATCTCTTTGAGACCCTTGAGGGCCTTGATCTGCATGGCTACCTCCTCGCGCAGGCGGATTACCTCGTCGATCATCTCGCGCTCGCCCATCGTGGCGAGGTCTTTCTTCTTCTCCTCAATCAGGCGGTCAATACCGTAGAGGGCCACACGACGATAGTCGCCCACGATGCGTCCGCGACCGTAGGTGTCGGGCAGACCGGTGAGGATATGGTTGTGACGCACGTGCTTCATCTCGGGCGTGTAGGCGTCGAAGACTCCGTCGTTGTGGGTTTTTACATATTTATGGAAAATCTCGTGGAGCTCTTCAGAGGGCTGATAGCCATAGGTGGTGCAGGCTTGCTCAGCCATCTTGATGCCACCATACGGCATGAATGCGCGCTTCAGAGGCTTGTCGGTCTGAAGACCAACGACACGCTCCAGATCTTTTGTCTTCTCATTGATGTAGCCGGGACCGTAGGCTGTCAGGCCAGAGACGACTTCGGTCTCCATGTCGAGCACTCCGCCTTTGGCGCGCTCCTCCTTCTGCAGTTGCTGCAATTCGCCCCAAAGCGTGTTGGTAGCTTCGGTAGGGCCAGTGAGAAAGCTCTCGTCACCATCGTACTGGGTGTAGTTCTTCTGAATAAAATCTCTTAGATTGATCTCTTCCGTCCACAATGTGCCACGGAAATTGCGCCATGCGTTATTCATAAAACGTGGTTGTAAATGTTTGAAAATAAGAAAATTGAGGGGTGTTAACCACACTCTCTGTTAGTTTAGGCCTGCAAAGGTAGTCATTTTGGGTCATACGAGCAAACTTTTTGCCTCCTAAGAAATGATGATTTTATTATCTGGCCTTTTCCCTTCTTTACCCTGCATTATTCATGAACATTAAACGCTACTTTTTTGAACATGAATTATCACAAATTACCCATAAATTATTCGTAAATAATTATATTCATGAGAAATTTATGGATAATTTATGGATATTCGTGTGAAAAATAATCTCCATGAATAATGTAGGATAAAGAATGATAACGAATTTCGCCGCACAAGCCAAAATTATGAATTATGATTTGTGAATTATGAATTAAAAAATTGCCCAGGCAGAAGCTTTCTGTCTGGGCGGTATGAAGTCACCTCTTTAGAAGGGTGCGTTTACAGATTGATCTGCACTCCGGCCATGACGGTGGCACGCGGCATGGGGAAGCCGGCGTTGACCTCATAGTGCTGGGCCAGGAGATTCTCACCCTTGGCGAATACGGCGAGTTGCTTGGCCACGCGTACTGTCGCCGTGAGATTCCACAACCAGTAGTTCTCGGTCGAAGTAGCGCTGGTGCTGGTATAGAGACCGTCGATCCACTGCAGTCCGGTGTTGAGCGTCAGGCGATCTTTCTGCCAAGTGGCACCCAGGAAGAGTTTGTTTTTCGGAGCTGCCGTCAACTTCTGACTGGTATGCAGGAAACTGTAGTTGGCATTGAAGCGCAGGTTGTGGTTGGCCATCCAGTCAAAGAGCAGTTCAAATCCAGAGTTCTCTGTCTTACCCGTGTTGACATTCAGCGGTCTGCCGTCAACCATCTGTGTATTGATGAGGTTGTCGGCCTTGATATAGAACACGTTGAAGCCGTAGCCAATGCGTCCGCCGAGCAGATGCTGCTTAAACGACAACTCATAGTTCATCAATCGCTCCGGCTCGAGGTCGGCGTTGGCCGGACGATACATATACAGCTCGCGGATGGTGGGGTTGCGGAAGCCTTTCGAAACAATGGTCTTCACGACGATGTCGGAGGGCAGCAGAAACGTCAGTCCACCTTGTGGCACCCATTCGCCGCCCGAAACGCTGTGATGGTCGTAGCGCAAGCTGGCGTCGGCGATGAGCCAAGACCACAACTCCTGTCGCATGTCGGCATAGCCAGCCACTTCGTCGGCCGTGCGGTCGGCAATTTCTTTCTTACTGTGGTCGGCCCTGACGCGCTGCCAGGCATGACCGCCGAAGTGCTGATAGTCGAAACCGAGCGTCAGACGGTTGCCTTTGAAGAGCGATACGTTCTGATAGACCGATACGCCGCCCATGCGGTCGTTGTGCATGTAGAAGGCTGTCTGCTCTGCGGCATTGGCCGTATGACCGTCGTTGATGTGGTGGTGGCCCCAACTGTAATAGGCGCGCACGGCGCCAGAGGTCTTACCGTAGTTGTTGAGCACCGACACCGCCGACATGCCACGGGTAATCATGAAGTCGTTGTCGATGAGAGGGGCAGAGACGGGGCCGGGGTTGGACGACTCCTGATAGGCAATATCCACATTGCCCTCCATGCGCCAGTGGCTGGAGATGTCGTAGCCGAGTTTTACGAAACCGTTGACTTGGCTGAAGCCGTTGTTGGCGCGGTGGCCGTCGGTGCGCTCATAGTTGATGCCGGCCGTTGAGGAGAAATCGCCCATGCGCAGCTGGTTGGTGGCTGTGCCGATGAAGGTGCCGTAGCTGCCGCCTTGCAGGTTGATGCTGGTGCGTTGTCCGCTGGCATTCATCTGCCTGGTGACGATGTTCACCACGCCGCCCATGGCATTGCTGCCGTAGATGGTGGAGGCGGGACCGTTGACCACTTCCACCTGATCGGCCATCATCGTCTGATAGGCGTCGGCAATGGGATGGCAGTAGAGGCCAGCATATTGGGGCAGTCCGTCGACGAGTACGAGCAGATTGGCCATGCCGCCGATGCCGCGCACCTTGATGGTTCCTGCGGCACCAGTGCTCAGTCCATAGCCCAGCACGCCACGCGTTGTGACAAACAGACCGGGCACCTGCTGGCTGAGGGCGGGGAGGACGGAGGGCTGATAGTCGGCAGTGAGCCGTTCGCGGTTGACGACGGACACATCATAAGGCAAGTGCCGCAGGTCGGAACTGTAGCGTGAGCCTGTCACGACCACCGTGTTCAGATAGATGGAGTCAGACTGAGCATAAGAAGAGGTAGCCGCGCCAAGAATTGCGGTAAGAAATAGTATTTGTTTTCTCATAGATGATGATTGTTGATTAGTGTATCGGCTGTTGGCGAATCTCAAAAAGCAGTTATGCTGCGTGAAAATCTATCTGATTGTCTAGAAATAATTGGAGAACGCTGCCTTTCAGTGGTTCTCCAATTCTTGAACGTTATTACAGTTTGATTCGCTGTTGATACAATCGTTACTTATCGATATTGATGATGGTATACTTCTTCGAACCGAGTCCAATCTTTTCGGCCCAGTCGATGGTGTGCGTGCCATGCTGCCTGTCGATGCGCTTCAGCAGGTCGGTGGGATCGTTCTTGGCCGTTACCTTCTGGTTGTTGATGATATCAACGCAGGCCTGGTCGAGAGCCACAGGGTCGGTGCTGGCGAGGATGCCGTAGTCCTCAAGCTTCACTGGAGCCGGATGGTCTACGCAGTCGCAGTCGATGCTCATGTTGTTCATCACCGAGATATAGATGATGCCGTTCTCTTTCTGGAAGTAGTTGACCACAGCCTGAGCTGCAGCAGCCATGCTCTCCAGGAAGCCGTCCTGGTCGCCGATGTATTTCGGAGTCCACAGCGAGTCCATTTTGAGCTTGTTCATCTTGCCGGCAGAGTGGATGTAAGCCTTACCGTTTCGCGAAGCGCAGCCGATGGAGAGGTTCTTCAGCGCGCCGCCGTATCCGCCCATGGGGTGACCCTTGAAGTGGTTCAGACATATCATGAAGTCGTAGTTGGCGAGGTGTCCGCCCACGATGTCGTAGTTCAGATGGGTATGGTCGCGCACCGGAATGCGAATCTCGTCGTACTCGTCCATGATGTCAACGGGGAAGTACTTGGTGAAGCCGTGGCGGTCGATGACCTTCCAGTGGTTGGCCGTGTTGTTGCGCACGTCGTTGGGGTCGCCGCCGTATGCAGTATTGTTTTCCACGATAGTACCGTCGACATCATACACAAGGTCTTTGATGAGTTCGGGCTTCAGATAGTTGGGGTTGGAACCCTCGCCGGTGCTGATCTTCACGGCCACGCGGCCTTTGGCTTTCACGCCGAGAGCCTTGTAGATGCGTACGAGCGAGGCGGGTGAAATCTCACGGGTGAGATACACCTTCGACTGTGCCCAAGCCGTTGTGCCCAAAGCCAGGAACAAACCTAGAGCCAGGATTCGGATAGAAAAATGTTTCATAATCGTTATCTTATTATTGTTTCGTATTCCTTTTCAACTGCAAAGATAAGGCTTTTCCAGCAAATATGAATAATAAATATTGCGGTTATCCTAACCTACATTATTCATGGAGATTATTTTTCACACGAATATCCATAAATTATCCATAAATTTCTCATGAATATAATCATTTACGAATAATTTATGGGTAATTTGTGATAATTCATGTTCAAAAAAGTAGCGTTTAATGTTCATGAATAATGCAGGCTAACCTTTTTTACGGTTCAGCCGTAATTATTTGTGTATTCTACCGCTGCGTCTTTTTAACCATGAAGTCATAGTGACATACTACTTACCTTGAAAAAATCAAAAAAACACATTCATAGATTTGCTGCATTGAAGAAAAATGTTTATCTTTGTAGATGTAATCCTTTTACAATAACTAAAACACAAAAAACATGGCAAAAAGAAATGAAGTTTATAAATGCCCGGAATGCGGCAATATCGTAGAAGTTCTTGTTCCGACCGATAAGGAACTCTGCGGATTCAATTTGTTGAAAGAGAACACCACCGATGCTGCTACAGAGAAGCACGTGCCCGTAGTGGAGAAGATCGACGGTGGCTATCGTGTCACGGTTGGTGAGGTGGAGCATCCTATGACCGAGGCCCACTACATCCAGTGGATTGAGCTGATCACCAGCAACAATGAGGTGCTGCGCAAGTATCTGACGCCCCAAGACAAGCCTGTGGCTGAGTTCAAGACCGATGCCAAGGAAGTCTTTGCCCGCGAATACTGCAATCTCCACGGACTGTGGCGTAGCAAGTAATCTGGAATTTCAGAAAGAAAGAGATGGGATGGTTGGTCGCTAGACAATGTCCTCATCCCAGTCGAGTATACAAAAGGGAGGTGTCGCTCTGAGGCGGCACCTCCCTTTTTACTATATTGTAGGCCGACGGCCCACTGATTCATCGTCGGGTTATTCAAACTTGTTGTAGGTGATGTTGTCCTCGTCCCATTTGTCTTTGGGCGTAGTGGGAGCGGCAGGATAACCGATGACAATCGTGTTCAGCGGAATGAGATTCTCCGGAAGGTTGAGCAGTTTGGTTAATGTAGCGCAACGGTCCTCGCCTGGATAGGCACCCGTCCATACCGCACCTAGTCCAAGGGCTTGAGCGGCCAAGAGAATGTTCTCCGTGGCGGCAGAGCAGTCCTGCACCCAGAAATCCCTTCCTTTGCCTTCGATGGCTTTGTTCATATCTCCGCATACCACGATGGCCAGTGGCGCCTTTGCGGCATAGGATGCATTGGGCATGGCTTGACCAATCTCGCCGAGCAGTTGCTTGTCGGTGACCACGACGAAATGCCAGGGACGACGGTCCATAGCCGACGGGGCTGCCATACCGGCTCTGAGAAGCTTTTCCACCTTCTCTTTCTCTACAGGCTGATTCTTATAAGCGCGTACACTGGTTCTGTTCTTTATGGCATTGAGCACGGTGTCGTTGTCTGCTGTTGTGGCGGCAGACTGCTGACCCGAAGCCTTGATATAGAGCTGACCACCGGCAATCAGCAGTGCCAGCAGAAGAACAATAATGATGATTCTTGATTTCATATCTTTACTTCTTTATAGTTATACTTTTCGATGAAGAGCTATTTGTCCGATTGTCCGATCTTGAACAAGGTGCCCATGGGGCAAACGAACCGGCAGTAGGGGCGCGGCATAACGATCGACAGTAGGACGAAGGCCACCGCAATGACGATGGCGGCCACCGAAGCCGACTGAATGATGAAGGCTGAGAAGGGTTCGGTGTCGACCCAGCCAAACCATGCGCCCGACCACAGACAGAGCATCAGCGCTGCCCAAAGCAACTGGCGGAAGAGGTCGAGGCGCTTCAGCGTCTTGGCCCCTATCTTTACCTTATACGTCCCGCAATGGCCTGCCAGTTCCTGCAAGGAACCCAGTGGACAGACGTTGGCGCAATAGTAAGAGCGCTTGCCGAAGAGGGGATAGATGAAGGCGATGATGAGCAGGATGGTGGCAACGGGGAAGGCCAATGGCTTTAAGCCGTTGGACGAGAAGGAGATGATCGACGCATAGGAGACGCAGCTGCCACACCAGAATCCGAGAACGGCCACATTCAGCACCTGCTGCACGATGCGGTAGCGCTTGTTTTTGTAGAACAGTGGGACGATAGCCGCCATGAGCGCTACCAGAATGCCGCAGATCGTCTTCGCACTGAAGTCGAAGCTGCTGGCTGCTGACTTTTCTGCCGAAGCCTTCTGCACGTAGGCCAGTCCTCGCTGCATGTTGCCGATGATGGCTCTCGACGAATAGGTGGCGCCCGACACAGCGTCTACTTTCATCGCTGAAGCTTCGTCAACAGTTTTCCCGGTCCATTGGTCGAAAAGGGATTTGGCCTGATTGAAGAATTCGGGTGACTCAGAGTTGTCCAGTGCCTTGATGCCCGTTATCTTTCCGTCCTTCACCGAGATCTCCAATGGAACGTTGCCGCCATAGCCCACGATGTCCTTAGCCAGTGGCGTAGTGTTGACAACGATTGTTCCATCCTTTTCCACACGCACCGTGTCACTCTTTACGGTTTCCTCTGTCGCTTCCTTAGCTCCAATTTTGTAGCCGAGTATCTTTCCGTCGCGTCTTGCTGATACGGCGAGAATCATTAGGAAAACGATGACCAGACTCAATATTTGATTTGTCTTTTTCATTATGTCTACTGCTGTTTGTGCTATAATTTACGGCAAAGGTAAGAACATTTTTTCAAAATCGCTTTGTTCAAACAGCTTTTAATACTTTGTCGATTGGTCATTTCTAGATATGGGCAAATCTCAATTTATAATTCATAATTGGCTGGGGCGGCATTATTCGGCTATTATTTTTTCCGCGAAGAGGAGCGTTAATAAACAGCTCAATCCACAAGAAATATACAGTGACCCATGATTCGCGATTGGCTGCGCGACGATTATTAAAGAGATATAAAAATGTTGGGATATGGATGAAAAAATGTATCTTTGCACCGCTAAAACATTAAAAAAATGAGCAGGCAATCGATAAAGACTGAAATTCAAGAGTTTAAGTCAAATGGTGGAAAATTTCAGTTCACTTTTGGTGAAACGCATCTGCCCGTAGTATACCATGAAGCTCTGGGTGTGATGGGTGTGCGAGTGGAAGATTCAGAGATTTTTGTACCCGTCAACTATCAAATGAACCTCTTCGACAACATGGCTGTACTGATGGATAAGCTGTTGGACCAGTATCCGCAACTATCCGACTGAACTCCTGTGGGCTATCGGCTTTTCGTTAGGTAGGCTTCGGGTCTGCCGCCGCTGATAGCATCCTGTTTGGGAGCCTGGGATGTTCCTTACTATTCCCAGGCTTCCAAGTCTTTTTCTATTTCCGGCATCTGGCAGCGATGGAACGTGGGGCTCTTGATGCCCTCCCGCTTCTGTCGCTGATAGTCTTTGAGCAGGAAAGTCGCTTGAGGACTCAGTTTCACTATGGCCACGAGGTTACAGAGTGTGATGAAGCCCATGAAGAGATCGCCAATGCTCCACACGAGGTCGAGGCTGGCCAGCGCTCCGAAGAACACCATCACGATGCCGTTCATGACGCGCACGAAGGTCAGCCAACCCTTCCGCGGCGTGAGAAACTTCACGTTCATCTCGCCGTAGGTGTAGTTGCCGATGATCGACGAGAAGGCAAAGAAGAAGATGGCTATAGCCACAAAATAGGTGCCGGCCGATCCCACCTCGCTCTGCAGGGCGGCCTGGGTGAGCTGTACGCCATTGAGGTCGGTCGTGGAGAAAACTCCGCTGATAATGATGATGAAGGCCGTGCACGAGCAGATGAGAATCGTGTCGGTGAAGACGCTCAGCGCCTGCACCAGTCCTTGCTTCACGGGATGGGAGACGCTGGCGATGCTGGCCGCACAGGCTGCTGAACCCTCGCCGGCCTCGTTGGAGAAGAGTCCGCGCTTGATGCCATTCATCATCGTGGCGCCAAGTGTGCCGCCGGCAAACTGCTCCATGCCGAACGCATTGCTGATGATGACGGAGAAGACATGCGGGATGAGACCAATGTTCATCACGATGACCACTGCGGCCAACAGGATATAGAGCACGGCCATTACGGGAACAAAGATGCTCGCCACCTTGGCAATCCGCTGTATGCCGCCAAAGACGCAGAGTGTGGACAGCACAACGAGCACGATGCCCATCGTGACGGGCGACACGCCAAAGGCACTGTTGACGGCTGCGCAGATGGTGTTGCTCTGAATGGAGATGTAGGCCATGCAGAACGTGGCGGTGATGAGAACTGCATAGAGCTTTGCCATCCACTCTTTGTGGAGTCCGAACTTCATGTAGTAGGCCGGACCGCCAATAAACGAGCCCGTCGTCTTCCGTTTGTAGAGTTGTCCCAAGGTGGACTCCACGAAGGCCGTTGCCGCTCCCATCAGGGCAATCATCCACATCCAGAACACAGCGCCCGGTCCGCCCACAGCAATGGCTGTGGCCACGCCGGCCAGGTTGCCAGTGCCCACGCGCGAAGCGATGGAAACGGCAAAGGCTTCAAACGAAGACACGTGCTGCTTGCTCTCTTTCTGTGTAGAGTCGCCCAGCAGACGAATCATCTCCAAAAACATGCGGAATTGCACGCCACGTGTCTTGAACGTGAACACTAAGGCACATGCGATGAGTGCCACAACGAGTATATACGACCACAGCACCGTATTGATGCCGCTGATGGTTTGATTGAGCCAACCGTCGGCTGAAAAGAAATTTCCCATAAATAGCAATTTGTATCGTTACCGTCGATACTGCTTGCAAAATTACGCTTTTCATTGCCTTCTACCAAATAAACAGGGATGGATTTAGCCTCTCTGTCTCCTTTTCTTTTGTGCTTCTTCAGAAAAATCAACTGAATATTTTTCTATCTGAGTCAATAGAGCTACCTTTGCAGGCGCAAATGACAACCAACAAGAAAAACAAACACATTGTAGTGCCTCAGCTGGGCGACTATCGTGCGCTCACCACGCTAGGCGTGCCCCTCGTCATCGGACAGATAGGCGTCGTGTTGCAGAACTTCGCCGACACCTTGATGATTGGCCACCACACCACCGTGGAATTGGCGGCAGCCTCACTCGTAAGCAATATCTTCATTCTGGGACTGCTCATGGCCATGGGCTTTGCCCTTTGCCTCACACCGGTCATCGGGAGAAGCTTCGGACAGGACGACACGAAGAGCATCGGTAAGACCACGCGCAACGGAATGGCCGTCAACACGCTGGCCGCTCTGTTTCTGATGGCGTTCTATACCGTCTTTTATTTTTTCCTCGACAAACTGGGACAACCCGAAGAACTCCTGCCCTACGTGCGGCCTTACTATCTCATCAATCTTGTTTCCCTTCCCTTTGTGTGTTGGGTCAACGCGCTGAAGCAGTTCTTCGATGCTACCACCGACACAAAGACGCCCATGTGGATTCTTCTGGGAGGCAACGCGCTGAACATTCTCGGTAACTGGCTGCTCATCTATGGTCACTGGGGATTGCCCGAGATGGGCATCACCGGTGCAGGACTCTCCACGTTGATAGCCCGCGTGGTAATGTGCGCGGCTATCGTGATTGCCTTTGCCACCTCCCGTCGTCACCGTGAAGAGCGTAAGGCCTTCGCCCGTAGCAGGGTGAGCTGGCCCGCTATGCGGTCGCTCATCGCCTTGGGCGTACCTATCAGTTTGCAGATGGGCATGGAGAGCGGAGCGTGGTCGCTGTGCAGTATCATTGTGGGCTGGATAGGAACGAATGCACTGGCGGGCCATCAGATCATGCTCACCATCAGTCAGCTCTTCTTCCAGTTTTATGTCGCCTTTGCGTCGGCCGTATCTATTCGAGTGAGCCATTTCAATGGTCAGCACGACTACGCTTCCGTACAGCGTACGGCGTGGGCAGGCTGTTTCCTCAACTTCGCCATCGCCATCATCGTCGCCATACCCGTCATCATCTTCCGGCAGGAATTGGGCTTCCTCTTCACCGACTCACCTGAAGTCGCGGCCGAGGTGAGCGCAGCCATCTTTCCGCTTGTCGTCTATCAGTTTTCTGATGGCTTCCAGTGTACTTATAGCAATGCCATGCGTGGTCTGGCCTATGTCAAGCCGGTGATGCTGGTGGCTTTCGTTTCTTATTTTGTGGTGTCCTTGCCCTTGGCCTACATCTTCGGCATCGTGTTCCATTGGCGCCTCGTGGGCGTGTGGTTCTCATTTCCTTTCGGGCTCACCATTGCCGGTCTGCTGTACTACCATTATTATATGAAGAGGTTGAAGACCCACCCCTAACCCCTCCCTACAGAGGGAGGGGAACGCAAATCCTATCTTTCCCTACAAAAGGCGGGAGACCTTATTTCTTTTTCTTGCTCCAATATTTTGCAGCCTTCTCCTTCAGCTTCTGGGTGAAGGCGGCAGACTCGGCGTCAACCTGAGCCTCCTCTTCGGGTGAGGCGTAAGCGTGCTTGTAGCCTTTCTGCACGTTCCAGTAGCCACGCGTGAAGTCGGGCACCTCAACGGGCATGTTGCCGTGGTTCATTGAGAGCGAGCCCAACTCGGCCAGGCAGCACCATTCGGCCAGGTCGTAGACGTCGATGTCGAAGGGCAGACCGTGCTGCAGACAGTAGACCAAACGGCTGTCCATGATGAAGTCCATGCCGCCGTGGCCGCCTACTTCCTTGGCCTTCTTCTCATACTTGGCCACGATGGGACTCTCGTATTTGCTCACCAGTGCATCCATGTCGGCTTTGGGCATGTACTCATGACCGGAGAGGTCGTCGGCCGAAGGTTTCACGCCGGCAGACTTCATCTCGGCGCCAGAGAGGGCATAGCCTTCCACGGGATACTTGTTGGCGAATCCCTTGGTGCCCACGAGCTGATACATGCGGTTGTAGGGCTCCGGAGTCATGGTGTTGTGCTGCACCTCAATCATCTTTCCGTTCTCGGTGCGGATAAGGGTCACGGTGTGGTCGCCATTGGCAAACTGGTCGCACTTCTCGCCCGACATCTTCTCGACCCAAGCCTTGCCGTTGATCGACTTCGTATCCATGGCCACGAGGGTCTTCATGCGGTCGCCGCGGTGGATGTCAAGCACTTGAGCGATGGGGCCCAGTCCGTGGGTGGCATACACGTCGCCGCGATACTTCTGGTTGTAGTCCAGGCGCCATCCCAGCTTGTCGTTGGCATCCTTCTTCCAGTAGGCATCCCAGTAGGGCGACAGGTCGTGGCGGTAGGCTCCGGCCACGTATTCCACCTCGCCGAACACGCCATGCTGGGCCATATTGAGCGAGTTGAGCTCAAAGAAGTCGTAGCAGCAGTTCTCCAGCATCATGCAGTGGAGGCGTTTGGTCTCAGAGAGGTTGATGAGTTCCCATATTTCGTGGAGGTTCATGGCCGAAGGCACTTCGATGGCCACGTTCTTTCCGTGCTCCATAGCGTACTTGGCGATGGGGAAGTGGTGGAGCCAGTCGGTGGCGATGTACACCAGGTCGATGTCCTTGCGCTCGCAGAGTTGCTTGTAGCCATCCTCGCCATAGTAGACGTCGGCGGCAGGCAGTCCGGCCTTGTGCAGGATCTCGTTGCAGGCCTCGGCACGGTCTTTCTCATGGTCGCAGAGGGCCATGACCTGCGTGCCGTTGATGTGGGTCCAGCGCTCCACTGCACTGGGTCCGCGCATGCCCAGTCCTACGAAGCCCACGCGCACCACCTTCAGTTTGGGTGTCGTAAGGTTCAGGACGTTCTGCTGTCCGGCGGGACGCTGGGGCACTTCTGTCACTATTGTTCCGTTCTCAATCTTGTAGGGCCAGTTGAATGCGTCTTGGGCCTGTGTGGTGACGGCACTGAGGGTCATCAACAGGAAACTGGCAATCATTTTTAGTCTGTTATTGATCATAGATTTTGGTTTTGCCCACAAAGTTAAATAAATTTGAAGAGCCTGCAAAGTGTATGTCCATAAATCATCGTGTTTGATGCCAACATTTGTCTCTGTCCAACGGATATTTTTCTGCAGGGGCTAAGGATTGAGATTTTGTAGAGAGTAAAATGCCATCATGATGGAAGAAGGAGTTTTGCAGAGACAACTCGAGGTGGTGGCAAATGGCTCTGTAACGTTCAAACCGCAAGGTCTACACGGTGTGAATACCGAGATTTGATGGTTGCTGACAGCTGTCAGCAGTTCTGTCGTCAGCTGTCAGCAGATCTGTCGACAGCTGTCAGCAGTTCAGTTGTCAGCTGTCAGCAGGTTTGCTCTCAGCTGTCTTGCCAATGAAACTTAGCGGTTATCAATAAGTTGCTGAAGCTAATGGATAGTTCTTTCTTGGCCGTCAGGAATGACGGCCCTCCTATGCGCATCAATCGTTATTTACCTTTCTGTTATTTCTTGGGGGGGCTTCTAATAGTTAATTCATTATAAAATGACGCCCCTCTCGCTTGGGATATAATTTGTTTAGATTATCTTTGCTCTTACAATGAGAAAACTATTTACTATGGCCATGCTGCTTATCCTTGCGATGACCGGCGTGGCACAAAACACAAACAAAGATATGAAGACAGTTTATGATTTCAGCCTTCAGGACAAGAAAGGCAACAATGTGAGTTTGGAACAGTACAAGGGCAAAGTGCTGCTCATCGTCAACACAGCTACGGGTTGCGGTTTCACACCGCAGTATGAGGACCTGGAAGCCATGTATCACAAGTTGAAGGACAAGGGCCTGGAGATTCTTGATATTCCCTGCAACCAGTTCGGTCATCAGGCTCCTGGCACCGACGAGGAAATCCATAAGTTCTGCACCGTGAAGTTCGGTGCCGACTTCCCCCAGTTCAAGAAGAGCGATGTCAATGGCGCCAATGAGTTGCCGCTCTATACCTGGTTGAAGAGCCAGAAGCCCTGCCAGGGCGGTTACGACGAGAAGTTGGCTGGTGTGATGGAGAAGCTCTACAACGAAGCCAATCCCGAGCCCCGCAAGAAGGACGACATCCAGTGGAACTTCACGAAATTCCTCATCAACCGCGAAGGTCAGGTTGTCAGCCGCTTCGAACCCATCGTGGACATGAAGGAAGTGGAGAAGCAGGTGGAGGCAGCTCTCTAAAGACCGCTATTTCTGCATTAGCAGATCCTCTATAATTTCAGATAAGTGCAAGGGCAGGCGATTGAGCCTGCCCTTACTGTTTATATATGGGCTGATGGATACTTCATCACGTTTTTTCCGGGCACATGTCCGCTTCGCTCCCATGTACCCGGTTTCTGAGGTGTTGCCTTCCAGGCAATTAATCATCTAAGAAACCTGAACTCTCTAATCCTCAAATTCTTGAATAAGGTTAAATATTATAGAATTTCATTCTTGCTGGGTATAGGTATGATTCTCAAATTCTTGAAAAAATCTACTCAAGAATTCTCGCCCTTTGTCCAATTATTGGACAGTGAGTGTCTAATAATTGGACAACTCGAAATATATGCTTTCTTGTTTATTGTTGAAAATCAACGTCTTATGATTTTGGCATGACTTTGGTATAGCTGATAGTGTAGGAAAAGCCCAACCGTGGATTTTCAGTGCCTATCATCTATAAATAAATAAGTTATGAAGCATATATTGACAATCTTACTGCTATTCTTTAGTTGTGTCGCTGTAGGGCAGAACAAAGACGCATTTGAGGTGAACGGTAATATCTTCGACTCAAACGAGCAAGCGCTTCCAGGGGTGCTGGTGACTTTGAAGAGTGACAGCTTGGAACTTAAAGCGGTCACCGACAGCAAAGGCTATTATTCCTTGAAGTATAAATCGACGAAGCCTTGTACCATCACCTTCTTCAAGGAGGGTTACAAGCAGTCTGGCGGTACCTTTCAGCCTCAGCCGGTAACGACGATAAGCATCCCGCTTGAAACAGACGAGAAGGTGATCAACCTTAAAGAGGTGAATGTTGAGGGAAACCGTGCCGTGGCAATGGGCAATAAGACGTCGTATCTTCCAGACAAGAAACAGCGCAATGCGAGCCACAATGGCATTGACCTGCTTTTCAGGCTTGGCATACCGCTGCTGGACGTGAATCCCATGACGGGTAGTGTATCGTCAATAGACCAATCCCAAGTCTCCTTCTATATTGAGAACCGTAAAGTCACGCTGACGGACATTGGTAGGTTGCGCGCCAAGGATATCAAGCGGGTGGAATACTATGAGAATGCAGTCGACCTGTTTCCCGGCGAGCAGAAGGTGCTCAACTACGTGCTCAACCATTATGAGGCCGGTGGCTATGTAGATATCTCTACCGACACGAGACTTATCGACCGCTCGGGAAAATACAATGTGCAGCTGAGTATTGACAAGAACAAGTTCAACTACTTGCTCCTGGGCGGTGTAGGAATGTCGAAAGACGACGGACTAAAGACGGAGCAGACGGAAATCGTCAATACGACCACTCCTTTCACCCGAATGACCACTCCACATTACGGGATCAGCAAGAACCGCAACTACAATACGCTCTTCCGCACCACCTATTACACGCCAAGGACTACCGTGCTGGGACAGATCGGCTTCAGGCTGGCAAAGACTCCGAAGAACGAGACCTCGTCGACGACGGCGTATACACCCGAAGTATATCCTTCGTCAGAGATGTACAGCCTTTCCGACAGCCGCGGCAACACATTTTCAGGTACGGCATTCTTCAGCCATAAGTTCAACGACAAGAACTCTATGGACTGGCAGATTGCCTATGATTATAGTGACAACAGTTACCACCGTAGCTATAGCGAGTCGGCGATGGACAATCTCATCAGAAGCAATACGAAGGAGTATCTTAATAATTTTGAGACAAGGCTGAACTACAGATACCAGTTGAACAGCAAGAGCAGTCTGGGTCTCTTCGTGTGGGAGACCTATATGAAGAGTAATGCAAGATACGCGATGACTGATGGCGACAACAGCTAAAAACTGGATATGAGCTCTTCAGATTGTGAGCGCAGGTTATTACATACGAAGGAATATATAAGCTGATAATGTCTATCTTTCTATGCGTTCAAGGTGATAGGCAATAACAGGGGCGGAATGACCACGCAAGGTCGTTCCGCTTCCTATTTGGTAGGGACGTCGTCATTCTGGTTGTAGGAGCGTCGTCATTCCTGACGACGAATAATTGGCGGGAATAATCAATAGATAGTACTTTCTTGGCCGTCAGGAATGACGGCCCTCCTACACCATCTGCGTGTTTCGCGCTGTTGTGCAACCCGCGGGGCTGGTGCCTTCATTTTATACTTTGATCTTTGGGTGTTCAGCGTTCGACATCTTGAAAGGGATATCGGCAGATCTCACGGTAGTAGCGGTGGTCGGGATCCTTGCAATAGTATAAGCCTATCGCATTGATGTCGACTGGGATACTGAAAGGCTGTACTTGACTGTTCAGCGAACGGAAGTCTTCTATTGACATTCGGTTCTTCAATCGGTTGGAGATGGTGAAGTGAATCGTTGAAGGAGAGATGGCGGGAATCGTCTTTCCCGAAAGAGGCTTTCCGATGACTTCGTACAGCCGCATGCAAAGACTCCGCAACTCTTCGGGGATATTCTCTGGCACGGCATAGATGACCTTGAGGCAGTGCTTTTTCTGATTGTAGAAGTAGCCGAGGCGGTTGATGTCTATGGAGATAGGCTTCTGACTGGCGGCAATCCGGGCAAGATGTTTTTGGATGAAGGGAAGCAAACTCTCGTCCACCCACCCGATAAACAATAATGTGGTATGGAAGAACTTCTCGTCCTTTCCTTCTGGGCGGAAGACTTCTCTCACGCTGTTCGCCATCTGTCCGAATTGGCGGCTTTCGCGTTCTGACAGCATATAGGCTATAAAGATATTGACTTTGCTCATGGCGTATTGTATATGTTTGTTGTTCTGTAACCCGTTTCGATAGTATGGCAGGGCCAGGCATTGTGCGGCTCAGATGATTTTCGTCACGACGCATCTTTCTAGGGGCATCATGGCGTTGATAAGACTTATTTTCTCGAAGTTTGGCAAATCGTTGGCGGTCAAGTCTTTCTCTGCCAGCAATCCCTGGTCGATAAGCGACTGGCGCATCGTGCCTCGCAGCAGAGGCTGTGCTGGCGTCACCCAATGACTGCCATCGTAAAGGGCTATGTTCGAATACGATGTGTCGGTGAGAAGATCGTTCTTCACGATAATAATCTCGTCGGCATCGCCTTTCTGTTCCAGTAGACGCGCCAGCGGACTGCGGTCAGCGCTCTTATAGGTATAATCAATATCGTCGCACGCCGCCAACCGCAACATCTTGATGTTACGGATGTGGTATGCTTCCTTGCGCACCAGTCTGATTCCGCCAGCATCGTATTCTATGTGTACTTTCCAGATTCCGTCGGCAGGCCACTGCGTCTTCGACAGCTCTTCCTGCAAGTCAGGTGGGGGAGCAAGCGGAAAGAACCGGTTCATGGTTCTCTCCAATCGCTGCTGGTGATAGGTCAGGTTGTGGATGATGCCGTCTTCCACCCGAATCGTTTCAACAAAAGGGGACATACGTTTTCTCTATGATTTCTTGATATTCTTTTTCCCAATCGCTTTTGGCCGTGATGCCGCCACCGGCCTTGAAGTAGAGTTTGCCGTTCTCCTTGTCGATGTAGCGGATCAGCACGCAACTGTCCATCTGTCCGTCGCGGCAGATTCCGGCCACTCCCGTGTAGAATCCTCGGTTGTAGCCCTCGGCCTGACGGATGATTTCCACCGTCTTGGGCTTGGGCGCACCGGTGATGGAGCCGGCGGGAAGTTGTGCGTGCAGGATGTCGCCCAAATGAAGGCGGTAGTCTTCGGGCAGTATGCCTGCAACTTCAGAACTGGTCTGCAGGATATCCCCGCGGTTCGTGTGCAACCGTTCCACGTAGCGATAGCGGGTCACCCTCACCTTTGATGCCACCCGACTCAGGTCGTTGCGAATCAAGTCGACGATAGTGGCATGTTCGGCAGCTTCCTTCTCATCGGCCATCAGCGTGGCCTCCGCATCGGGCTCATCACAACTGATGGTGCCTTTCATCGGGAAACTCCTGATTACGCCGTCATTGATTTGGAGGAAAATCTCCGGCGAGAAGCAGACGAACTTGTCGTGGAGCAGCAAACGATAGCGGGCCTTGCTACGCAGGAAAATTTCCCGCAGACAGAGATTGGTAGTCAGGGGAATCCGGCAAGTGAGGTTGGCCAGATAGCTGTTGCCGGCCATCATGTTGCTGTGGACGATGTCGAACCGCTCTTGATATTCCTCAGGTGTGGGTGGATGGGGTTGCCAGACGAGGCTGGTGGGGGCTAGTGTTGTCTCATCCACATTGCTGCCACTGGGGAAGATGAAAGCCAGTTCCTCAGGATTAATCTCATCAACGTAAGCCAGGAGAAACCTTTCCTGCAGAAAATCTGTCAGAAAGAAGAAAGGACGCGAACCGGTTCCCCATTGGTTCATGGTCGTTCTTGCCGTCTCTGCATCAGTCCATTCCATGGTCAGACGCTTCTTCTTTCTTCCAGTCTTCCCACTCTTTCATGGCAGCCTTCCAGTCGGTAGCCTCACCGCTGTCCAAGGCTTCCTTCTCCCGTGCGGCCTCATCGCGGGCCTTGTCGCGGGCACGCTTTGCCTTCATGGCCTCGATGGTGGCGTCGTCGAGAATCTCAATCGCACCACGCTGTATGGCCTGCTCCAGTTCTTCCTCGCCGAAAGCCTTGCCGGGCTCGTTGAAGTCGGATATATTGAACTCGAACTTCACGCGCAGGTCATGGCGGATGAGCTTCTGTTTGGCCCGGTTGGCTGAGTTCTTGAGTCGAAGGAGTTTCTTTATTTGCTGAATCTCCTGTCTTGAATATTTGTTTCTTCCCATATACGATTTAAGTTTCTGAGTGCAAAGATACAAAAAAATAAAGAAAAGAAGACCCACCCCCCAGCCCCTCCCTACGGAGGGAGGGGAGAATACATCGGAGCGGAAACGTTAAATCCGAATGGTAGGAGGGCCGTCATTCCTGGCGGCAAAGAAAGAATGACCGATTGCTCATCAGAAGTAAATCATTCGTCGATAGGAGGGCCGTCATTCCTGACGGCCAAGAAAGAATGACCGATTGCTCATCAGAAGTAAATCATTCGTCGATAGGAGGGCCGTCATTCCTGGCGGCAAAGAAAGTACACCGATTGCCTATCAGAAGTAAATGATTCGTCGTCAGGAATGACGACGCTCCTAAAACTCCGAAGGGAGTGAAGTTGATAGGACAAACTACCGAACCTTTCTAGGCTGATTGTGATATATCGTGCTGTGGAATCCATAGATAATAACCAATGACTTGATAAGAGTTGTACATGGTGTTCATATAGTCGGAGAACCGCGTTGCAATCTCCTAAACTTCCAAAATTCAGAAATATTATCGCCTCTAATTATTGGCTCTCCGATGATTTTCATTAACTTTGCACTATAACATCTAAAAAGAAACAACTATGTCCACACCACACAACAATGCACCAAAGGGAGCTTACGCAAAAACCGTACTCATGCCCGGTGACCCGTTAAGGGCAAAATACGTGGCTGAGAACTTCCTGACCGACGTGAAACTCGTCAACTCTGTAAGAAACTGTTTGGGCTATACCGGACTCTATAATGGCGTGCCCGTAAGTATTCAGGCCAGCGGAATGGGTATGCCCAGCATTGGCATTTATTCTTATGAGCTCTACACGGAATACGACGTAGAGAACATCATCCGTATCGGGTCAGCCGGCAGCTATACTTCCCGCCTCAATATCCTCGATGTCGTTTTGGCCGACAGCGCCTACAGCGATTCATCGTATGCCCTGGTTCATAGCGGCTATAAGGACAAGGTGAACTATCCCAGCAAGGCCTTGAATGATGCCATTCTGGCAAAGAGTGCTGCCATGGGCGTCAACGTGAAGCTGTGCCGCGTTCATTCCTCTGATGTGTTCTACACCGACCCCAACGGCGAGACCTTTGAGCAACTGGCCCAGCGTACGGGTGGTGACTGCGTAGAGATGGAGAGCTTCGCCCTCTTCCACAATGCCAACTACCTGCACAAGAATGCCGCCTGCCTGCTCACCATCAGCGACTCCTTTGTCTCCACCAAGAAACTCTCGGCTGAGGAGCGCCAGCTCTCGTTCCGCACAATGATGAAGTTGGCCCTGGAAACGGCTAAGGACCTGGACAAGTGATTCGAGCGAGTGGTTGGAGAAATCTGACTAATCCGACTGGTCTGACTAATCCGACTGGTCTGACCGGTCCGACTAATCCGATTGGTCCGACCAGTCAGAGAGAATAAAAATGGCTGTCGCAACCTTTGTTGCGGCAGCCATTTCCAATTTTATAACTCCTTAGTCTTACTCACGGGTGCCAAGCTTATCGTCGATCTGGGCAACGGCATGTCCGTCGCGATGCAGGAAGAGGTTGAGGATGTCTTTGGCGTTCTGTTCCTCCTGAACCTGCTCATCGATATAGCGGTCAACGAAGTTGATGCTAGCGCGGTCTTTTTCAGCATCGGCCACGTCAGCCAGCTTGTTGATCAGTTCAGTCACCTTCTGCTCGTGCTGGTAGGTAGCCTCGAATACGGCCTTAGGATCAGTCCACTCCGTGGGCACTTCCTTGATAGCCTTCACATTGGGATGTCCGCCACGGTTGAGCACATACTCAGCCATATCCATGGCATGACCGGTCTCCTCAGCCGACTGCTTGTACATCCAATGGGCAAAGCCCTTCCAGCCTTCCTTGCGGAACCAGAAAGCCATCTGGAGATAGAGGTTGGCTGACCACATCTCCCAGTTGATCTGCTCGTCAAAGGCTTCCTGCATTTTCTTACTAATCTGCATAATCTTTACTGTTTAAGTATTGTTTAGCAATATTGCTGTATTCTATTTCTTTGCCTTTCCCTGATTGGCGACTGCCTGCTGCTTGCGCTTGATCTCCTCGGGATCGCCCAAGTAGTAATCCTTCACCAGGTTCAGGTTGTCGTCGAACTCAAATACGTAAGGCGTGGCCGTAGGAATATTGAGCGAGGAGATGTCCTCGTCGCTGATTCCCTTCAGATGCTTCACGATGCCGCGCAGGCTGTTGCCATGAGCGGCAACGACGATGTTGTCCACTTCTTTGAGTTTGGGGAAGATCTCGCATTCCCAGAACGGCATCACACGTGCGATGCAGTCCTTGAGACTCTCAGTGCGCGGCAGATAGGCCTCGGGCACGTGGTCATAGCGCGGATCGCCAAAGGCACTTCCTGTGCCGTCTTTGGGCAGTTCATGCGGAGCCACGTCGAAACTTCTGCGCCAGATGTGGACCTGCTCGTCGCCATACTTGGCAGCGGTCTCAGCCTTGTTCAATCCCTGCAGCAGTCCATAGTGCTTCTCGTTGAGGCGCCAGGACTTCACCACCGGAATCCAATCCTCATCCATGGCGTCGAGCACATTGTTGAGCGTCTTCACGGCGCGCTTCAAATAAGATGTATAGGCGATATCGAAATGGAAGCCATTAGCCTTCAACAGTTTTCCGGCCTCATACGCCTCTTTCTTTCCTTTCTCAGTGAGATCTACGTTGGTCCAGCCCGTGAAACGGTTCTCCATGTTCCACATGCTTTCTCCATGACGTATTAAAACAATTCTTTTCATTAACTTGTTCTTTTAATGTTATTACTATCAGTAAACGACTTGCAAAAAGCGTGCCGCCGTGGTTTTCTGTCATCGCCAAAAGTAGGTAAACGAAGTCCCGCGTCCCCATTAATGAGGATGCCAAAAGGTGTTATTTCTTCACGTTTCTCTCATCCAGAAAGCGCAACTCGGCCTCCAGCATCTCCATCATCGGCATGGGGGCTCCAGCGCGACGGGCCTCGCGGTTGGGACGCGAGTAGAGATATTCAATCTCCATGGGGCGGTGAAAGTCGTAGTCGAGCTTCATGCTGGGGGAGTAAGGCTTCATCTTGCGCGTCATGTCGAGCATGGCGTCGGCATAGTCGTCAGTGATATTCTCCACGCCCACGGCCTTAGCGGCATGGATAATCTCTAGCATCTGGCTGTGGAGCAGCTCTGCCGTAGCGGCGTTGGCTACCAATTGGTCGGTCTGCGCATTGAGGACCACGCTCATGCCGTTGAAAGTCATGTTCCACACCGCCTTCTTCCATCGCGCCTCACGGTATTCCACCATGTTGGCTCTCAGGCCAGCATCGAAGAAATCGCTGACTACTGCCTCCATCCGATTCTCGTCCTTGCATGAGTAGTTGCCCAGGCTTATGCGGCCTAAGCCTTGATGTTCAATGCGACCGGGCCCGGTCTTGGCCGAACAGATGTAGGCCAGACCTGCCGCAAGCTGCACAGAGGGCAGCATGCGCTCTACGTCTTCCTCCACGCCGATACCATTCTGGATGAGCACCACGAAGGTGTCGCTCTTCAGCAGTGGCGGCAGCAGTTGGGCGAGCAGATGGTTGTTGACCGACTTGAGCGCTACCAATACAACGTCGCATTGCGGCATGTCGGCCGACTGGTGATAGGCGTTGACGGCGTCGAGATGGAACGAGCCCTCGCAGGAGTCTACTTGCAGACCATGAGCCACGACATAGTCGTAGTCGCTGTGCAGCAGGAAGTGTACCTCCTTGCCGCTATGGGCGAGTTTGCCACCATAGTATCCGCCGATGGCGCCGGTGCCAATGACACCGTAGATGAGTTTCTGATGATTCATATATAATATAAGGTGTTACGATAATGGATTGCATTGCAAATGTAATGAAAATCTTTCAAACAGCATTGGCGAGGCGTAAGAAAGTTGTGATATTTTTTTTATGGCAACTTTCTAATCCGTAGATTTATGCGGATTATTTCTGCCCTGTTTAATGTCGCGTGCACCGTGTAATTACGCGTGTCTTCCTTTCGTGACAATATAGCGGTAATTTGGGTAGCCGCCTATAGCTGAATTCTCCGTACCTTTGCAGTGTAAAATTAAAACAGCAATAAGATGAAGAAAATGATTTTGACATGGGTGCTCGCACTCATTGGTTTCGTAGGAGCAACAGCACAAGTTAACAACCAAGCAGACGACCGTTTGGCATTGAAGAATCTGGTAGATACGTTCTCTGTACTTGCCGACTTCAAGGATACCCAGACCCAGCAGATGCTTTTCACGGAAGACGCAGAGATGATTTCCTTCGTCAATGGCAAGATGACCTCCGATCTGAAAGGCCGCAAGAACATCGGCGATGCCTGCGCCAACTATCTGAGCCTCTTCGACACCGTTTACCATCTCAATGGACAGCAGACTGTGAACATCGAAGGCGACCATGCCTCGGGCATTTCCTACTGCTTCGTCACCCTTATCGGTATGAACAATGGCAAGCGCATGAAGAACCAGAGTGGCGTGCGCTACCGCGACGAGTATGTCAAGATCAATGGCCGCTGGTTTATCAAGAAGCGTATGTCCGACTTCATGTGGACCACGTCTGAGGAAATGAAATAACTATACATATCATCAACATCAGCGCCTCAGTGCCTCTATAGTGCATTGGGGCGCTGTTTGTCTATACCCAAGTCTGCTTATCCATGTCTCGTGACGGTTGTCACGAACGAACGTGACAGTTGTCACGCAAAAACGTGACGGTTGTCACGAAAAATCGGGTCAGTATATACCAAGTGAAGAGAGACGGGATATCGGATATTTCCTGTGGGTCGTGGGCTGTAATTCTTTCTTGGCCGTCAGGAATGACGGCCCTCCTACAACTGGCCCATTTGCGCGCATAGACTCAGTTGTTCCAAAACTCAGAAAATATCCGATGTGCTCTTTTATCCTATCGTTTGAGCACAAAGATTTCATGCGTTTCCTTGTATTATTCTCATTTTTCACTATCTTTGCAAGGAAGATGATGACAATCATTGTTCAGAACAATCAACCTTATCGATTAAAAAGAAGAGAAAAATGAGAAAGGAAATGATTACAATGGCGATGTTGGCTTGGATGACAACATCGTGTATGGCTCAGGACATACAACTGCCGAAGCCATCTATGGAGAATAAGGTAACCCTGATGGAAGCTCTGCAAAACCGTCACTCCTCACGTGAGTATGCCGATAGGGACATCCCAGATGACGTGCTTTCCACCGTTCTCTGGGCTGCATGCGGCGTCAACCGTCCTAAAGAAGGGAAGATCACCGCACCCTCTGCCATTAATGCGCAGGATATCACGGTATTCGTGATCCGGAAAGATGGCGCTTATCGCTTTGAACCCAAAGACAACAAACTCGTGAAAGTCAGCGACAAGGACCTGCGCAAGGCTGTTTCCGGCCGACAAGACTTCGCCGCCACCGCTCCCGTCTCACTCGTGATGGCCAGCAACCATGGTAAGTTCCCGCAGCAGATGCCTGAGGAGCCCAAGACTCGCATGGGCGTTCTCGATGCAGGCTATGTCTCTCAGAATATCTGCCTTGCTTGCAGCGCGCTCGGGCTGAACACGGTTCCCCGTATGACCATGGACAGCGATTCCTTGAAGAAGGAACTTGGTCTTGATGGGAGTTATGACCTTATCGTGAACAATCAGATTGGATACCCAAAAGAATCAAAGAGATAAAGTCCTGATGGTACAACAATTTGAATTCACTTTAACACCTCATCGGCGCGGATTCCATCTGATTACCGATGAGGTGCTCCTTCATCTGCCAAAGCTCCCGAAGATGGGTCTTTTCAACCTCTTCGTGAAGCATACAAGCTGTGCGCTGAGTATATGCGAGAACTGGGACCCGGAGGTGAGGGAGGACATGGAGACCATCTACGACAGGCTCGTACCCGAGAATATGCCGGACTATCGACATGTTCTCGAAGGTCCGGACGATATGCCAGCCCATGCCAAATGCATCATCACGGGAGTGAGCATCAACATCCCTATCACCAACGGTCGGCTGAACCTAGGCACATGGCAGGGCATCTATCTCTGCGAGTTCCGAAACGATGGGGGAGGCCGGAGAGTGGTGGCGACAATAGTAGAATAAGGCGGTGGTTGTCCGCCTTATTCGTTTTAGAATTATTCTTGAATTATCTGAATTCTTGAAAAAAAGATTTAGTCAAGAATTGGAAAGTTTGAGAATTCTCTTTCTTTAGCATAAGAATAATTCTTGAATTCCCTGATTTCTTGAGAAAAAATTTATGATATAATTCGTGGGTAATTCGTGGAGATTCGTGAAAAAAATATCAGGCTATCTGCCTGACTGCGTGCTTCGCGCTGGTGTGCCGCCTTCGGGGCACTGAGTCCAGTGAGGGTGGAACCCTTTATCCCCAGTCTGCGCTCCTGACGTCGCTTGACTGGGGTTACTGAAAGTCAGCCCATTCTGGGCTGGTTGTGCTTTCGGTAATGTGCATTTCACAGAAAATATCCCATGTGAGCCCATTTATCCCCTAAGGACATCCTGTAATTTGTACGGCAATCGTGATATTTTGTATCCCATTATTCTCTATTCTCCCGAAGTTTCATTATTTTTGCACTCGCGACGGAACACCCGTCTGGATAACATATCTAATAATAACAATAAATCTTACTACAATGATCAGATTAAATGCATTCTTCACGCTGAAGAACACTGCCGATGCCGACAAGGTGCTCGCATTGGCCAAGGAACTCATAGACTATTCGCGCAAGGACGAGGGCAACGTGGCTTACGATATATTCTGCAGCGGCACCAATCCCAAGGTGATGATGTTCTGCGAGACTTGGAAAGACCAGGCCGTGCTCGATAAGCACTCTAAGTCGGAACACTTCACTCGTCTGGTGCCTGCCATCGAGGCTTACACCGAGAGCGGACTGAAGTGCGAGCAGTTCGACTTTGGCAAATAACACTCTGCGGGCCTTTTGACCTTGCTATTGAGAACGCGGCAGCCGGGAGTTTGGAGCTCCTTGGGCTGCCGCGCTTTTTATTTGGATCAACCAATATTTTCCGCGTTGGCTGATTGTTCTGTTTGGTTGGTTGAAAAAATATCGAAATATGTTTTACTATTCCTATCTTTGTAAAATTCAACAACCTGCAGCATGGCTGGGTTGCGACACCGAGAATTAAAACGTATGTTCTAACTCCAAAATTTTGTGAATATGAAGAAGTTGCTAATTTTCTTATTTCTCGCGGCAGTAGCCTCGCCAGCGCTTGCTGACGACTATTCCTATCTCAATTTTACAAAATCGGACGGAACAGTGGTATCCCTTTCCGTCAGCAACTTGCAGTTGACCATCTCCGACGGTAAGCTCCTTGCCACCAACGATGACGGCAGCGAGACTTTTCAACTCGCCGATTTGGCGAAGATGTACTTCTCCGACGCGGCTACCGGCATCTCATCGGTCGGGGCCGGCGACGCGGCCGTGGAGACCGTGACTGCATACTCTCTTTCGGGCGTCAATATGGGCTCCTACAAGAGCGCGGCTGAGGCCAAAGTCCAATTACGGCCCGGAGTGTATCTGTTGAAATCGAAGTCGAAAACCATTAAAACCGTTGTACAATGAGAAGAATACTGTCAGCAATCATGATGTTGTGCCTCGCGACGGCAGTCTCGGCACAAACACTCAATATCGTCGTTGGCAACGTCACCTACGCCATTCCCGCCTCTGAGGCCGGCGACATGGTTTATTCCAACGGCTCCACGCTCACCGTGCTGAACAAGACTTTCACGCTGACCGACATCACGCGAATGTATGTCGATGACTCTGCGGTCACCGACGATGCCGTGAGCGTAAGCTACAACGGGACGGAGGCTTCTGTCGTCGTGGCCGGAAACGTGATGCAATACCTCACGGTCAGCGTCAGTGGGGCCAACGTGAGCATCCTTCAGTCCAGCGACCTGGCTGAGGAAGTGAACTACACGCTCACGGGCTCGTCAACCAACGGCTCGTTCTATATGGACGGCAACTACAAGGCTACGCTGACGCTCAGCGACCTCACCCTCACCAGCACCGACAGCGCGGCCATCAATATCGAGGACGGCAAGCGCATCGCCATCGTCTTGGAGGGCACCAGCACGCTTGCCGACGCAGCCAGCGGGTCGCAGAAGGCCTGCTTCATGGTCAACGGCCACTCGGAGTTCGCGGGAAGCGGCTCGCTCACCATCACGGGCAATAAGAAGCATGGCTTCTGGGGCGACGAGTATGTACAGCTCAAGAAGAAGTTCACCGGAAAGATAACGATTGCCAGTGCCGTGAAGGACGGAATGAGCATCAACCAGTATTTCGAGATGAACAACGGAACCGTCACCATTGCCTCTGCGGGCGACGACGGCATACAGGTTGAGGCCACCGACGATGCCGACGATGAGCTCAACGGACAGGTGCTCATCAAAGGCGGCACGCTGAACGTCAACGTCACGGCAGAAGACACGAAGGGCGTGAAGTGCGACAGTCTGATGACCATAAGTGATGACCTCGGCAACAATACCGCCATCAACATCACCTGCACGAGCGACGCCTATGCGGCCAAGGGACTGAAGAGCGGTGGCGACATGAACATCACGGGCGGCACCATCACCATCTCAACGGCCGGAAAGGGCATCTGGGACAGCGACGACTCGTCGGCTTCTGCCTGCGCGGCCCTCAAAGCCGACGGCAACATGACCATCTCGGGCGGCAAACTCACCCTGACGGCGACTGGCTCGGGCGGCAAGGGAATCAATGGCGACGGCACGCTGACCATCAGCGATGGCGACATCACCATCAATACAACGGGCGGCCTCTACTATAACAACGGTACTACGGAGTACACCAACTACACGGGCAACACCGACCGGATAAGCAGCGACTACACCTCGTCGCCCAAGGGTATCAAGGTCGACGGTGACGTCACCATCAGTGGCGGCAACATCAACGTCACCACCACGGGCAACAACGCTGAGGGCATTGAGAGCAAGGCCAAACTCTATATCAGCGGTGGCACCATCAACGTCAACTCCTACGATGATGCCATCAACTGCACCAGCGATATGACCATCTCGGGCGGCACCATTACGACATGTGCTTCAGATAATGACGGACTGGATGCCAACGGCAACATCTATATCACCGGCGGAACCGTGGCTGCTTTCGGTGCCCGGGCTCCCGAATGTGGCATCGACGCGGCTGAGGGCTACGGCATCTACATCACGGGCGGAACAGTGCTCGGCGTCGGCGGTACGTCGTCTACGCCATCCAGCACGACGGGCTCGCAGGCCTATGTCAACACAACGGGCACCGTGACGGCATCCACGACCATCACGCTCACGAGTGGTTCCACGACGCTGGCCACCTTCACCGTTCCCAGTGGTTATAGCAGTTCGTCGTCGCCCAACTTCGCTCCAGGTGGTGGCGGTCCTGGCGGTGGCGGCAACCCCGGCGGTGGCGGTGGTAATCCTGGCGGAGGTCCCGGCGGCGACGGAACCTATATCATGATTTCTGCGCCAGGAATGTCGTCGGGCTCAAGCTACACGCTCACGAGCGGCAGCACGTCCCAGACGGTGACAGCCCGGAAGTAAGGCGCTTCTAATCGCGCTCTGTATCTAGGGCAGCATGTGATTGCTAGTCATCCTTTGGCAAATCGTCATGTCGTATTTATATATTTCTACCCCGGACTTGAGGAAGCATCATTCCTGAGTCCGGGGGTTTGTGTGTAGGAGACCCCAATCTAGACCCACCCCCGTCTAGACCCACCCCCAACCCCTCCCTACAAAGGGAGGGGAGAAGCAGGCGGTGGGTAAACGGTAGGAGCGCATAGGAGGGAGGGGAGAAGCAAGCGGAGGGTAAATGGTAGGAGCGCATAGGAGGGAGGGGCTATAAAATCTGTGGTCATCGGTGGCAACTAAGAGAACAATATCTAACCTCTGTCAGCAATCATCAACTTCTGTCATCAGTTGTTATTTTCAGTTTCGTTCCGACCAATCGTCCCGTTTTTCATACCATCAAACGAGGCGATATCGCTATGATAATGATGGTTGGCACGTGGTAGCAATATGGTTACCACGTGGTAGCAATGTAGTTGCCACGTGGTAGCAATAAGGTTGGCACGTGCCGCCCGACGAGAATCGCGTGATTTTACCCTACAAAATCGTAGACATCTATGGAAATTCAGTACGACATTCACACATAAGATAAAGTAAGTGGATACTTCGGTGAATGTAAATACGTAGTATTGCGACGATTGAAACCTTTGACAAAAGACGGAATTACGCCCACCTGGTGGTATGCTCCGGCGCCCGTAGTGATGTCGTTTCTCGAGGGTAGCAATCTCAAGGGCAAGACCGTCATTCCCTTCATGACCAATGCCGGATGGCCTGGCCACGTCATCAAGGACATGACGCAGGCCGCCGAGAAGAGTGGGGCAGTGGTGGAGCATGCCCATGAGTTCCGCTCTCCTCCGGCCCTTCACGCTTCAAAGAGATGAAAACCTCGGAGGCTGAGCTCGACAAGTGGATTGTCTCCCTGCAATAGGCATCGTCTGGGACAATGAGCCTAAGATTCTATACAAAATAAAGAGGGTGTATCATAATCGCTGATGATACACCCTCTTGCTGTGTGGGGCATTGCCCCGCTGATTATACATTCGGTAGATTATCTCACGATAAACTTCTTGGTCTCGTTTCCTTGCTTCATGATGTAGAGTCCGGGCGTGAGGTGCATGTCGGCCTTGTTGCCGCTGAACACGAGCATGCCGTTCTGACTGTATACGTTCACGATACCATTGCCCATGGAGAGCTTATTCTCCTTGATACCGGTTGCTTCGCTGGCGTCGCGACCTGGCATCCACATGCATGAGAGCGACAGACGGTTCTGGATTCCCGAGAGGCGGGTTGCCAAGCCCGTGTTGATGTCTACTTCATAAAGAGCCGTGTCATACTTGCCGTTGGTTCTCCATTCCTTGTCTGACAGTGGTCCGTAGGAACCCCAATCGTTGTAGCCCATGCCGTTGTTTACGAATCCATTCCAGTACATCTTACCTGTTGTGTAATCGAAGCAGGCAGCCTGACGCTTGAACTGGGACTGTACACCGCTGAAGTCGTACTTGTTCACTCGCACGGTCTCGCCATCCTCGTCGGTCTCTGTCTTGGTGAGGATGATTCCCGTCTCACGGTCAAACTCAACCAAGTATCCGCTTGAAGTCATGGAGAAGATGCGTCCTTCGGGAGAGCAGGCGAGCGTGACGAAGTTGTCGTAGTAGAGGCCCGGGGTGATCTGCGTAATCGTCATTGTGTTGAGGTCGATTGTTCCGAGCGCATAGCCTGCGTCTGCCGTGTCGCCTTCCTCCTGCGGGTTGATGGAGTCCTCAGGCACGGGGAGGGCAACGCCAGTGAGATAGAACAGGCCATAGACCTTGCCGTCGACGGGGTTGTAGCTCATGCCGCGCGACTCCAGATTGGCAGATTGCTGATAGGTTTCCTCACGCAGTTTGGTAGCTGTGGAAGCCTTCCACCATCTCACCTTGAATTCCCACTCGTTGGGGTCATCGTCGCTCTGGCGTGAATATACCGTCACGAGGGTGTCGTTCACATACACCGAGCCTGAGTTGCCATACATGAGGTTGTCGTCGAGCAGCACTTCTGCTGTCACGGTGTCGGCGGTCAGCTTGAGTTGCCAGATGCCTTGGTCAACCTTGAAGATTCCCTTTCCTGCCTCTTCGTCCCAGCCAAGATATTCGCTTTTGCTGGTTGTACCGTCGTCGTAGCGGGCATTGGCCTTCAGGCCTCTGAACTCTAACTCTTGAGCGGAAGTGGTGACAGGGGCGCAGATCATCGCGCCAAGAACAAGTAGGTTGAAAATAGTCTTTTTCATTTTTTGTTTTCTTTATTTGTTATTTCTTGATAAATTTCTTTCCATTACGGATATACACGCCTTTCGACAGACTGCCCTTCTCGACGCGGCGGCCACCGAGGTCGTAGATCTCACCGCCATCCTTATCTTTTCCTTGGGTCGTAGAGATGCCGGTATAAACCGTACCGTCGTCAGAGAGCAGGTAGAGTACTTCGGCATCCTGACTGACGATGTAGCCGTGGAGAGCATCTATATGTTCATCGGCCAACGGGCGGGTGAAGGCTCCCATACCAGCATCGAGCAGAAGCATGTCGGAGCTGGCCGGAATGCTGTCGAAGGTGGCATAGAAAGTGTTGTCGCCTACGATCTGATGGAGCGGCTCGGCAGCCGTAATCTGAATGTTGTAGAGAACGGTGTCGATGACAGCCTCTTCCTCGCAGAGGAGCAGATAGGGATAGCCAGCCTCAAGTGCGGTTGTGCCGCTGATGGTCAGCTGTTCGCCATCGATACCCGTGACCTTGTAAGCTTTTGGATTCTTGAGCAGGGCCAGGCTGTCCAGTGCAAACGGCAGTGAGATGGTGTTCCATCCTTTTTCGGTCGATAGGCGGAGAACCAGTGCGGGATAGGTTGCCTCGGCAAGTTCTGAATTGCCAGCCTCGCTGACGACGGGCGCATTGATGAAGGCCACCGTGTCGATGTCGGTGGTCAGCGTGCCACCATCGTAGTCGAAGCGGATCTGGAACGTGATGCTGTCGGCCGTCTCGTCTGAGCGATAGACAAATGCAAACTGCTGTTCGCTGTCAGCCGCAAGAGCAGTGCTGTCGAGCGTCTGCGCCTCTTCGCCATTCACGAGCAGTGTGGCGCTCACCATCTCGTCGCGGCCATTGAGCTCGTGCAGGCTGGCCGCAATGCTGGTCTCCACGTATTGATAAACGTTCTCGGGCATGGACGTTGAGCTGATGGCCACGTCGTGAGCCTTCGCGGCATAGCGGAAGCCGTAGAAGTTGTCGATGTAGCTGTAGGCACCGCTGAAGCGCAGGAAGTAGAAGCCGTCGGCCGGAGCTGTGAATTCGAGGTTGACCAGGGTGTAGTTGTCGGCGTACTGATAGATGGAATCCGTCGTCCATGTCTGCTGTTCGTCGGTAGAGTATTCCACGGTCATGTGCTCGTCCGACCACGGGAGCAGTGCCTGGAAGATGAGCTTGTCGCCTTTCTTGGCTTTCAGTCTGGGCGTTACCAGATAGGTTGTGTCGGAAGAAGTGGCGAAGGCCATTGCTGTTCCGTTGCCATAATAGGGACTCTCGACAGTGAAGCCGTGGTTGGTCCACAGATCGGAGATGCCGTTCTCGAAGTCCTCGCTCCACAAGGAGGCGTCGCGGGTCTCTCCGCCAAGCTTCAGGTTGATGGCTTTCAGGCCCTCGTTGGTCGGGACCACAGAGAGCGTGGCGCTCTTCATGCCGAATGGCTCGCCTACAGGCATCGTGACCGTGAAGGTCTTTGTCTCGTCCTGAGCTACGGAGAGCAGAGAGTCGGAGACGGCAAACTGAGTAGTGTCGCTCACGGCAATTCTCACGTTGAGCGTACCAGTTCCGGCGTTGCTCACCTCGAAAGTGCGGGCTATAGGCTCCTTGGTGGTGCCAAAGCCGATGCTGTCGTTGTCATTGACGGCTTCACCTTCCATAGTAAGGCGCATCTTCGGGGCATTGTCGTCGATGTGGAATCCGTTGATGATCTCCAGGTTGGCGTAGCTACCATCGAACCGAAGCATAGTCTTTCCTGCCTCCATACCGCTCACGACCAGTGTCTTCATGGTCTCGGCCTTCATCTCTTCGGCAAAGTCGCTGACGAGTGTCCAGCTTTCACCTTGGTCAGAAGAGGCATACAGGCGTAGGAAGCCGGTTTCGTATTCCTTGCTGGCGCGCAGGGCCAGGATGTCGCCCTCGTTGATGACGAGTTGAGGCGAGGTCAATGTGCGGGACTCCTGTTCGCCATAGCCGGCGTAGGCCTTACCTTCGCCCAGCGTCCATCCGTTGTTGACCCATCCGCGTGGCAGGGAGTCGGTAGAGAATCTCACCGTCATGGCCTCCTTGTCGATGACGAAGCCTTCCACGGCGAATCTCACGGTGTCCTGACCGTTGGCCGTGATCTCAACCGTATCTCTGTACATGCCCTTCACTGCAGCACTCATCGTCACGGTCATCGTGCCTTCAGCCTTAGCGTCGATCGTCTCGGGGATGCTGACCGTGAAAGCATCTGTGCCCACCGTTGCCTTCAGTCCTTCTAGCATTCGTGCTCCCTTGTTGCGGATGACGAATGATACGGTAGAGTCTTGCTCAGTCATGCCGAAGTCGGTATCCGAAATGGCGGCCTCCATGATGGCTTCCTGGGGCAGTGAGAATCCGTAGATATCGTCAAGATAGATGTATTTGAGGCTGAACATGATGTAGCGGGCAGTTGCCGGCACACCGTCAACGAGCGCGTCGTGCCAGGCCTCGTCGGTAGCGTCGGCGGCAAAGTTGTCGCCAACCTGTGTCCAGGAAGCGCCGTCGGCGGAGTAGTAGAGATTGAGAGTGGGCTTTTGATAGCTCGCAGTGATGCCGCTCTTGTAGCGGAAGTAGAGCTGTTCGCCCTCAGCGACGCTGATGCACGGAGAGGTGAGTTCGGCGGCATACCAGTAGGCAGCTTTCAGAGCGCCGTCTTCAATGGCGGCATAATCGTTGTTGTTCAGCGTCCAGCCCTCAGGGATGGAGTCGAAGTTGACATACATCTTTGCCGGGTTGCGTACGATGCCCTGCAGGTTGAGGGTCAGCGTGTCCACGCCCTCGGCCCCAATCGTGAGACTTCCGCGCTTGAGACCGTAGGCGTCGGCGGTCTGCGTCAGTTCAACGGTCGTCTCCTGACCGGCCTCCACAGCCACTTCCGAAGCCGACAGCGTGTAGCCCTCGCTGGCCGTCAGCTGTGCGTTGAGGGTGCCCACGCCCACATTGGCGATGGTCAGCGACGTCTGTGCGTCACCTTCAACGAGTCCGAAGTTGTGGGTGTAGCCCGTCTTCACTTTTTCCCCGTCCATGCTGACGGAGAGCAGTGGTGTCGTGATGGGTTCTGCGGTGGAGTAGGTGATGTCGTCGATGGCAGCCCGCGACATGTTGATGGCGATGAGCTTTCCTTCTACGCCTAAGTCAATCGTATATTCAGTCCACTCTTTGGTCAGTTCTTGGGTGAAGAGAGTACCGCTCTGCGTGTAGGTTCCGTCGGCCTCGGTCACCTCCCAGATGTTCAGCGTGCCCTTCGTGCTGGAGCTTGACGAGGTTTTTCGGGCCCAGAATTTCAGTTCGCCTGCCAGTTGGGTGGGAATCACCACGAAGGCGCTGTTCTTGGAGCCATAGGATGCCTCAAGCGATTTGCTGCCGGAGTGGGCGGTTGACCACAGACCATAATTTCCCCAGCCCTTGCTCGAGTAGATATTTCCACCCACGACTTTCCAGCCGTTGGAGAGGCCTGTTCCATTGCTCATCGATCCCACCGGGTTGCCGTTATCGTCGACAACGGTGACATTCTCGAAGTCTTCGGTGAAGGTAGCCGCCTGGGTCCACAGAGCCAGCATGCTAGCCATAAGAATTAGTAGTATTCTCCTCATAACGCGAATTTAATATTGTAGAAAAACTTGGGTTCATTGACCGAACGGTGATTGCTGCCATTCAAATCCGTTGGTAAAGATAAAAAAAGCCTTTCAAAGAGGCAAATTTTTGTTTTCCACGAGCGACAATTTGCCGAAATCGTATAAAATGCGTCGATATTTGTCGCAAATGCTGTATATTTAAAATCATTTTGTTAACTTTGCGGAAAATAGACATACAGTAAAGAAACCCTCCTAATGACTCGATATAAGACTATCCTTCTGGCTCTTTTCTTCTTTTTGATGGCCTTTCCGGCTTTCTCTCTGTCCGGTAATAATACCATCGATCAGCTCTTGCACCAGTGTGAGCATGCCCGGTCCAACTCAAACTATGCCTCTCTGTCCAGCCTCTCGCAGAAGCTGAAGGCACAGTCGCGCTCAATTAGCGACAAGCGCGGTCTGGGCTACGCCTATTTCTACGAGGGTCTCTCGCTGATGTTCACGGGCAAGGGTGGCCGGGCTGAACAGTCTTTCGACACGGCCTGGAACCTGGGACGCGAGACGCACAACGATTCCATCGGTGCTCTGGTGATGAATGCCCGCGGAATCTATCATGCATTGTACAATAACAACAACTTCCTGGCGCAGCGGTTCTTCTTCATGAGTCTTGACCTTGCCGAGTCGGCCCATTACGAGAGTCTGAAGATCCGCGTCTATGGCAATCTGCTCATCCTCTCGCAGTCGGCCATCGGCAAGGATGGCTTCAACCATGCCAAGCGTATCTATCAGTACGGACTGGAGCACAAAGACATCGAGCAGGAGTATATGGGCGTCTACTATCTAGCCCTATACTATAAGCAGAAGGGCAACTACACTCAGGCCCAGAAGTATGTCAGGCGGGCTCTGCAGCTCTACAACCGCCATCACTACAACGATATAGCGTCGGTCTATGTGCTCTATTCCGAGATTGAGACCCAGCTGGGCCATCTCGATCAGGCCTATAGCCTGGCTCTGAAGGCCGATACGCTGGCCAAGCAATACAGCCAGACAAGTCTTCTTGTGGATGTCTACGTTCAGTTGGCCCGAGTCCTGCACCTGCAAGGCGATTATGCCGGCTCTAACGGCTATGCCCGGAAAGCCCTTGCTGCCTCTGAGGAGCATTCTTTCTCCAACCGGGTCATCGACTGCTACCGAATCATCGCCGACAACGATATCAAGATGGGCAACAAGGAGGAAGCCATCAATTATCTGTTGAAGGCGAACGCTGGTATGGAGACAGAGAGCCGCATGAACATGAGCCGGCTGATGAACGAGCGCGAGATGCTCGACAAACTACAGAAGCAGGAGCTGCAGGACGAGGCCAAGCGGCAGCAGATTGCGGCCCAGCACAGGGCCATCCTGATGATGATTGTCGTCAGTCTTATCCTGCTCGTTGCACTCGTGGCCATCCTGCTGGTGCTTCGGTCGCGCAACCTGCTCATCAAGCGTATAGTCAGACAGAACGTTCAGAAGGTCGAGAGCCAGGAGAAGGTCCGACTGCGCATAGCTGAACTGGAAAAACAGCTCTCTGACGAGACCCACGCTGACAAACTCTCTGCGCGTCTGCCCGACGACTCCGAGCGCATGCAGCAGCTCTACGACCGTATCTGTGAGCTGATGGACAAAGAGAAACCTTACAAGACACCACAGCTGACCCGCGAGAAACTGGCGGCCATGGTGGGCACCAACCGCACGTATCTTTCTACGGTGATACGCGAGAAAAGTGGTATGAGCTATCAGCAGTTCATCAACTCCTATCGTATCGGCGAGGCTGTGCGCATCCTCTCCGATCGCAATGCCGTGGACTATCCGCTCAAGCAGCTCTATGCGGATCTCGGCTTCACGTCGCCATCCACCTTCTACAAGCTCTTCCAGCAGTCGGTCGGCATCACACCGTCGGTCTATCGTAAGCAGTTTATCGAGATTGAGGAGGAGAAGGACTGAATGAGAAATGGCCTGTCCGCACCGGACTGATTATGAATTTGATGAGCGCCAGCCGAAATTATGGGACATCGGATATTTACTGTGTGTCGGGTGCCGTAATGCTTTCATCACATTCAGGAATGACTGGCCTCATATAACTATGAACCATTTACGCACTACGTGCTGTTGTGCCCCGAAGGCGGCACACTAGCGCAAAGCGCGCAGAGAGTCAGCTGACCCAAACATAGAAAATATCCGATGCGACTAATTATGAATTGTGAATTGTATGAGGGTCATCGAAATTATGAATTATATTCCGCGCCAGCCTAATTATGAATTATGAATTGTGAATTATCCTTGTCCTAATATTCCTTAATACTTGTCGGGATTTTTTGTGGACGTTTGAATTCTTCGTAATTTTGCAACAATACACAGACAAAACCTAATTTTTAAACCCAAGATGACAGAACCATCTTCCTCGATTCCATGCTGGCAGTCGGAGCAACTGCTTCTGCCGGCTTTCTCTGAAGGTATAACATTAATGACAGAAAATCACGATGAATAGAAAAGACTTATATCTAGCCGCACTCTCCCTGACGGCGGTCCAGACCCTGATGGCGCAGGAACAGCAGCGGCCCAACGTCATCGTATTCTATGCCGACGACCTGGGTTATGGCGACCTGCAGTGCTATGGCGGCAAGAACGTGCCCACGCCCAATATTGACCGGCTCGCCGCTGAGGGCTGCCGCTTCGACAATGCCTTCGCCGTGGCAGCCACCAGCACGCCCTCGCGCTTCTCTCTCCTCACGGGACAGTATGCCTGGCGCAAGAGCGGCACCGATATCGCACGTGGCGACGCGGGGATGATTATCCGGCCCGAGCAGTACACCATGGCCGACATGTTCAAGAATGAGGGATACGTCACGGCGGCTTTCGGCAAGTGGCATCTCGGCCTCGGCGACAAGACCGGAACACAGGACTGGAATGCGCCGCTGGCGATGGGACTCTCTGACATTGGGTTCGACTATTCCTATATCATGGCAGCCACGGCCGACCGCGTGCCCTGCGTGTTCATCGAGAATGGCCGCGTGGCCAACTGGGACCCGTCGGCGCCCATAGAGGTGAGCTACGAGCGTCCTTTCCCCTGTGAGCCCACGGGCAAGGAGCATCCCGAGCTGTGCTATAACCAGCAGTCCGACTTCGGCCACAACCAGGCCATCGTCAACGGTATTGGCCGCATCGGCTATATGAAGGGTGGCGGCCGCGCCTTGTGGAAGGATGAGCATTTGGCCGACTCCATCATCGGGCATGCCATCGGCTTCATGCGGCAGCACCGTCAGCAGCCCTTCTTCATGTATCTCGCCACCAACGACATCCACGTGCCCCGCTTCCCCAACGAGCGATTCCGGGGAAAGAGCAACATGGGCGTGCGGGGCGACGTGATAGCCCAGCTTGACTGGAGCTTGGGACAGGTGATGCAGGCGCTGAGAGAACTGGGACTCGACAACAACACGCTCATCATCTTCAGCAGCGACAATGGTCCCGTGGTGAACGATGGCTATAAGGACCGTGCGGCCGAACTGCTCAACGGGCATCGGCCGGCCGGACCGCTTCGGGGCAACAAGTACAGTGCCTTTGAGGGCGGTACCCACGTGCCGGCTATCGTGTGGTGGCCGGGACATGTGGAGCGGGGAAGTGTCTCCAAAGCGCTGGTGTCGCAAATCGACCTGATGGCCTCGCTGGGACAGCTGCTGAATGCCAGACTGCCCAAGGGCGCCGCGCCCGACAGCTTCAAGGCTTGGGACACCTGGATGGGAAAAGACCACACCGACCGCCCCTGGGTGGTGGAGGAAGCCGCCAACCACACCCTCTCCTTGCGTACGGGCAAGTGGAAGTATATCTCGCCCTGCGAGCATCCCTATAAGATTATGAAGAATGAGCAGATAGAGACGGGCTACGACGACAAGCCACAGCTCTACGACCTGACCAAGGACCAGCACGAAGACCATAACCTAGCCGATAAGAAGCCGGCGGTGGTCAGGGAGTTGCAGGAACAGCTCCAGAGAGTAATGAATCATGCAGACCAATAAAGACGAATCCATAAAGCAATGAAAATCAAGTCACTTAAGCTTAAGGCACCAGCCCGATTGATGCTGTGCCTTCTATTTCTCTTTTTCTTAACCGCCGGTGCGCTGGCCCACAACACAGGCTCGGCCTACGACATCTGGCCCGTGCCCCAGCAGCAGGTTGTCGAGGACGGTACCGTGCCCACCACCGCAGAGGCCACGCTGATCGTGGGCCGCGGCTGCGATGTGTACACCGTCAACCGTGCCAAGTCGGTGCTTTCTGAGCATGGCATCACGCCCGTCGTGGGCAAGAAGGCCGTCGATGGCCGCATGACCGTCGTCCTGGGTATCAACGGTTCGGGCGACGCTGCCGACAAGGCTGCCGCCAGTTTTCAGCTCGACCGCTCGGTGTTTGCCCAGCCTAAGTACGACCGCCATGCCATCGCCGTCGTTGGCGGACAGGGCGGAAAGGCGGAAGTCGTGATCCTCGGTGAGCACACCGATGCCGTGTTCTGCGGTCTGGCCTCACTCGAGCAGATGCTGGATGCCGACAGAGACCAACTGCGCAAGGTGCGTATCTACGACTATGCCGACACGCAGTACCGTGGCGTCATCGAGGGATATTACGGCGTGCCCTACAGCAAGGAGGTGACCGAGGACCTCTTCCGCTTCATGGCGCGCTACAAGATGAATACCTATATGTATGGCGCCAAGAGCGACCCCTATCATTCGCGCTATTGGGACAAGCCTTACCCGACGACCATTACTGCTAAGGAGCGGGAACTGGGCTATCTCTCGCAGGACATGCTGCGCTCGATGACCGACGTGGCCCACCAGTGCAAGGTCAATTTCATCTGGGCCATCCATCCCGGACAGGCTTTTACCGACCCGGAGAAGACCGACGTGCTCGACCGGATTATGGCTAAGTTTGCCGATATGCACCGACTCGGCGTGCGCCAGTTCGGCGTCTTCGTCGACGATGTGGGTGTGCCCGACGACGCAGCCTCGCTCAAGTTGGGCGCCGACCGTCTGACCCGCCTGCAGCAGCTCATCGACGAGAAGTGGAACACCCGTCGCGCCCTTCCAGCCGACACCGTGAAACCGCTCCACTACGTGCCGCAGCTCTATGCCTACTCCTGGGTGGACGAGGCCAAGGCCAAGACGTTCTTCCAGTCGCTAAGCAGCACGCCCTCGAAGGTGAACATCTATATCACCGGCCGTGCCATCTGGACGGTGCCGAACAGTGAGGACCCCGCAAAGGTGAGCAGCTGGCTGGGACGCGAGGTGGCCTGGTGGTGGAACTATCCCTGCAACGACAACGATATGGACAAGCTTTTCATGCTCGACTCTTATCGCAACTTTGCCGACGAGGCCCACATCGACCGCAACGCCACGATGGATCCCGACCTGCGTGGGGTGAAGACGCTCATCAGCAATCCCATGCAGCAGGGCGCTGCCAGCAAGGTGGCTCTCTTCGGCGTGGGCGACTACGGTTGGAACCGCCATGCCTTCGACAACGACCGCTCCTGGATGGCCGCGCTGCATGCCGTGTTTGGCAACCTGTGGCCCCAGGCCTTCCGCCTCATGTCGAATATCTCCACCTACGACCGTTCGACCCGTCTCTCCGACTGCATCCGTGCCTATAAGTCCAATCCTGCCTGCAAGTGCAGTGCGGAGGCACTGCTTCAGGAACTGAATTCCCTCACGGCCGCTGCCGACTCCCTCTCAGCATTGGAGCATTCGGCCAATGAATCCGACCGCCTGCTTTGGACCGACATTCGGCCCTTCGTCAGCAAGGTGGGCGACATGTGCCGCTATGCTGCGGAGATGGTCGAAGCGTTGTCAAAAGGTCAGGACGCTTCTGACGTGCGCGAGAAGGTGAGGAACATGGACAACGAGAGCAAATACAAGTTAAACGTGCTCAACGGAATGGGCGAGGACATCCAGCTCTCTCAGCGTGAGGCCAATCCCTCTGCCAAGGTCTTGCGTCCCTTCCTCGACTGGCTAGAAAGAAGACCCACCCCCAACCCCTCCCTACAGAGGGAGGGGAGAATCAAGCAAGAGTAAATGTTAGGCCCTCCTACGCTCCGATGTTGGCTCCCCTCCCTTTGTAGAGGCTGTAACAAAACCTCCGAGATCTTCACTAGCCAAACCTCCCTACACAAAAAAAAATCTCAAATTCGACAATAAAGTGACAATCTGTTTAATGAGTAATGTCTTTAGCAAGCATAATGCAACTAAAAAAAATCGAAGTACCTTTAACGGAAGCCAATTTTAGAGTTTTGTTACAGCCTCTTTGTAGGGAGGGGACTGAGGGGTGGGTCTAGTGGGGGTGGGTCCTTCTTCATAGGCTTTTCCCTATCGTACTTTAGGGAAATCTTCTGCTGTATCATGTTGCATACCATTATTTTTGCATCTGAATAAAAAGACGTAGACTATGAAATCTCTAAATAACAAGACAGCGCTGCTCATCTGCATCATGTTGCTGACATGCAGCTTGAGTGTAATGGCAAAAAGAAACGTTGAGCGGGGCATGACAAAAGACCAGGTGATGGAGATTCTGGGCAAACCGGAGAACACAAGCTTCGACGAGACTGGTGAGATCTGGGAGTATATAAAGACGCCCTTGCTTGGTAATTATGTCACCCGTATCTTGGTATTCTTCGGCCGAGACAACCAAGTTCGAGCTTATCAGTCATCGACCATAGACGGAGATACCAATGCCCCTGTGGGCTACGGCCGTCGTCCCGGTGTCTGTCCTAATCCTCCAGCAGTAAATCCAGGCTACTATGAACTCGACAACGAGTCATTCTCCGTATTATATAATAAGGTAAAGGACGCAAGTTTCGACAGCAATCGTTTCGACCTTATCGAGGTGGCCTGTCTGGGTTGTTGGTTCAATTGCTGTCAGGTGGCCAGTCTGCTCAAGTTGTTCTCCTTCAGCGATTCCAAGTTCAAGGTGTTGCGGATGATGGCTCCCCGTATCGTTGACCCACAGAACGCCTCCGACATCTATCGGGTGTTTGATTTCTCCTCCGACAAAGACAAGGCCGCAGATATTCTGAGTGGACGGTAAGCAGTCCCTCTGCTGGCCCCACCCATAGCTAGACCCACCCATAGCTAGACCTACCCCCAACCCCTCCCTACGGAGGGAGGGGAGAAGCAAGCGGGGAGTAAATGTTAGGAGCGCATAGGAGGGCCGTCATTCTTGACGGCCAAGAAAGAAGTGAATGCCGACTTTCCTATCCCTGAATGATTTACTTCTGATGTTCATTCGGTGTGCTTTCTTGGTCGTCAGGAATGACGACCTCCTACCATGCGGCGTCCCGCATTTGCGCCCTCCTCCCTTTGTAGGGAGGGGTAGGAAGTGGGTCCAGGTGGGTTTGGTAGGAGGTGGGTCTTCTTTTAGCTATAGTCTTTCGGTGACACGCCAAACCGCTTCTTGAAGGTGCGGGAGAAATAGGCGATGGAAGAGAAACCGCATTCGTCGGACACTTCCGACACCGTCTTGCGGCCGGTCTTGAGCATGGCGGCTGCCTTGTCGAGCTTGTAGTTGCGGAAATACTCGTTGGGTGTACAGCCCGTGAGCGACTTGACGAGCGCGTAGAGTTTGGCCCGGCTCACCAGCGTTGTCCTCACCAGCCGTGCGATGTCGAGGTCGCCATCCGTCAGATGCTGTTCGATGAACTTGTCGAGCTGCTTGAGGAAGAGTTTGTCCTTGGCGCTGATGTCCTGCTTGCTGTCCTGTTGCGAGGCTATGCCTACTTGCTGTTTGAGTTCTGTCCATCTCTGTCGTCGCGTGACAAGGTTGGCTACGACCTGCAGTAGATAGTCGGTGGCGAAAGGTCGGATGAGATAGGTGTCGGCGCCAGCCTCCATGCCGCTCACCTGATTGTCGGGAGACGTGTCTGAGGCAAGAAATATCCAAACAATGTCGGCTGTGGTCTCGTTCTGCTTGATACTCTTGCAGAACTCGAAGGAGGCAGATTTATCCTTCCCCACTTCGCAGAGGATGATGTCGGGCATTACACTTGTTGCCGTGTCGTAGGCTTTGACCGTGTCGTAGCGGTTGTATACGACGAATTGTTCCTCGAAAAGCTTACGAAGGAAGTAGGCGATGTTGACGTCGCTCTCCGCAATCACCATCTTTGGTTTGCCCTCTGCAGTGATGGCCGTGTCCTCATCGTGGCGTTGTCCTCTGGGAATCTCGTCGGTTTGCGAATACTGTTCGCTCTGCTCTAGCTGTCTGTGGGCCCATTCGCTGTCCTTGTAGGCATCCGGGGCTGTGGGGAAACGCATGGTGAAGCTGACGCCCTGGTCGGTATTCTCCGCCTTGATGCTGCCATGATGCAGCTCCACGAGCGAACGTACGTAGTGCAGACCGATGCCGGCTCCCCAGTCGGCCGCCTTCGATGTGGCCATGTAGTAGCGCTTGAAGATGTCGGGCAGGGCCTCGTCGGGTATCCGCTCGCCCGTATTGGTAACCCTTATATAGAAGTTATCCGCCTCGCGGCCCATGGCGATTTCAATCGTTCCGCCCTGTGGAGTATGCAGGATGGCATTGCGTAGCAGGTTGTCGGTGGTCTTGCCTATCTTGTCGAGGTCGACAATGGCGATGATGGGTGCGTCCATGCCCCGGCGCGTGATGGTGATGCCCTTCTCTGCCGCCGACACTTCAAAATGGCTTACAGGTCCTTCGACGAAGTCAACGACATCGGCCTCCTCAACAGAAAGCCGCAGGGCGTCGTCCTCCAACTTGTTGAAATCCAGCATTTGGTTGATGAGCCGCAACAGAATGGTAGAGCTTTGCGAGATGAGCTTGACCATGTTCTGGCTGTTCTTCGAGAGTTCCTTGTCTTTGCGCAGCACGTCGACCGGTCCGCTGATCATGGCAATGGGATTGCGGAATTCGTGGGATATGTTGGCAAAGAAGTGCATGTTCATCTCGTTGATGTGGTGCGCCTGTCTCCGGCTCTCCTCAGCGGCGTTGGCATTGAGTCGCTCCACGTGAATGCGTAGGTAGAGATGGTTGATGTAATAGACCAGCAACAGGGCAATCGCAGCATAGGCCATCCATGCCCAAGCCGAGAGCAGAGGGTGGGGGAGAACGCGGATGCGGACTGTGGCCGTGCGCACCGACTGGGGATGCAGACGGCTCTGTGCCCTCACCTCGAAGGTGTAGTTGCCCGGTGGAAGCAGGTTGTAGCTGGCCTCGCCCTGACCGTCGTCGTGCCAAGTGTTCTCGGCCCCCTTCAGCCGATAGCGGTAGGTGTAAGCTCCAGTGAGGCCATGGTCGATGGCGGCAAAGTGAAGTTTGAAGCTGTTCTGATTATGGCTCAGGATGACGCGTGTGTCGGCATTGACCTGCGAAAGACCACATTGCAGGCGCAGGCTGTCGTTGCCGTCTACTATGACGTCTTGGATGATGAGCTGGAACGGTTGGCTGGACTTCTGCATAGATGCGAGGTCAATCTGTCTCAACTGTTTTGAAGCCAGGCAGATCAGTTTCGACTGATCCAGCGCGCAAAGGCTGTTGTCTTGTATGGGCTCACCGGTGCTTGCTTGCCAGATGCAGAGGGAGGTCTGCGTATCAGGCGAAAGCAACCATACTCTGTTGTCCTGGGTATAAGTGAGCCTGTTGCCCAAGGCTACGACATTCGTCACGGGATGGGGAGAAACCGTCTTGACAGCCACAGCCTTCCCGCCGCCAGCGAAGGAGTAGAGTCCTCCGGATGTGCCCACAAAGTTTCTGCCCGAAACCACGGTCCGGCAGATGGGTTGGATGCCGTTGGGCAGTTTGCTGGCGAGCACAGGACGCGACAAAGCCCGCGTCGCCACGTCGCCCCGCTCGCTCACGATGGGCGCCACGTTGGCTGAGGCTTTGAAAAGTTTGTTCACATAGCTGCCGCGGTGGAGTGCGTCGGTGATGATGACTCCGCCGTTGTCCAGCATCACCTCTATGCCCACAGGGGTGGCAAGCGCTTGCTTCTGCGTGGACCGCTCGTTGAGGCCTTCGTCGTAGAAATAGTCGAGCCGAAGACCGTCGGCTGCATGCAGACAGAACACGTGGGAGGTGGTGACCACCCAGAAACGCTGGGCAGAAAATCCTGTATAGAGTATGTGCTGCCGGGAATGGATGGGCATGAAATCTTCCAAAGAGTAGGTCGACAGTTGATTGGTGTGGGCATTGAAGAAAAATAGACTGTCGTTGAGCATAGCCCCCATCAAATGCTTTCGGCCGTCACTGACAAGCGACGCGATGCGCTGCGCAGGAAGCAGCCTGGTGAGGCGTTCCGACTCCGACTGCGCATAATTCTGGCTATTGATATCGATTCTCCTGAATCCTTTCTGGAAATATCCAGCCCACAGATTCCCCTTCCTGTCGGCAAATAGCGTCTCAAGCGACCGGTAGTCTATGTTGTCCTGCACTTGTGCTGGCATCTTCTGCAGCTTGTAGTCGTTCAGTCCGAGACCATACAGGCCTTCATCGGTGCTGATCAGCAGCTTGTCTTTATAGAAAAGCAGTTGATCCACGACAAATCTCACAGCATCAGGATCATGATGCAGGACTTTAAGATTGCGCTTGTCGTAGACGGTCAGTCCCGATGTCAGCGAAGTGATGACGATGATCTTGTCGTTGGCGGCAGAGCGGTAGTCGGTTGGCGTCTTTGAAAGATAGGAGAGACGCCGGAAAGCGCTGTCGCAGCTGAGGACAAAGATGCCGTCGTTGATGACCAACCGGCCATCACCACTCTGATAGATGTCGGCCTGGCGTGGCCTGCTGTTCACAGAGAAAGGCAGGCGAAGCACGCGCTGGAAGGAATCGGTGCGGAGCATGCAAAGCTCATTGCCATAAATGGCCAGCATGCGGCCTTGAGCATCCTGGAACAGGCACTGTGCATTGTGGGTGGAAGCATTTGTGGGATACGACTTGAACTGGCCTAATCCTGTGTTCACGCAGATGCCCTGCGAAGTGCATACCCACATTTGGTCGTCCCTGTCGCGGAAAATGCGGTTCACTTCGCTGGAAGGCAGGCTCGACTCGCTGTTTGCCTCATGCGTAAAAATTTGGTAGGAGTGGCCGTCGAAGATATTCAGGCCATGTTGCGTGCCTATCCACAGCATTCCGTCGGCGTCACGGTTGAGGCTGGTGGGCGTTGGTGAACTGAGCACAGCAGAGAAAGCCTGGCCCGCAGTTTTATGAGGCTTAACACTGGTATGACTACAACCAGCGCAAATGAATAGGATTAAGAGTAGAGGCAGGTAGGTCCTCATGATCAAAATGGTTTAGTTTTTTGCAAAGATAGCGAACTATTTGCATATCAGCAAGTTTAAATACCAAAATATTCATTTGACCATTGATTCTATGCATTTGATTTATGGTATCTTATTAATTGTTTAATGGGCTTATAAAAGCGAATATTGATGAGAAATAACAATTTCTATAACTTATTGTATTATAAGTGATTAAGTTTATAATATAAAATTATTAATCAAATAATTAGAGTTTTGGTAAACAGAAAAATACGCATGAGCAACTTGAAAAGATGCGAGGTAAAAGCAAATAGGAGCGGAAGATGTAATTTTGCAGCAGAAAATTTCCAAAGACAAAAAACAAATGATCAACAAATTATCTCCCATCGCTGCAGCGCTCATGCTTACTTTAGCATCCGCTCACGTGTATGCACAGGACGATGCCAGTAAACAAGCTGCCAAAGATTCTGTGCCAGACAATAAGGAAGTAAAGAACCGCAACGTCATGCTGAACGCATCGGCTGACAACCAGCCCCGACAGATCTCTATTGGCTTGCCTGCCGAGATGTCTGCTACCATCTATGAGGATGGTTCACCCGTATCCTGGACATGGTGGCCTATGCTTCCTTATTTCTACTGGGCAGGCGGCCCGCAGTATGGTCGCATTGGCGTGCAGTCGCTGTCGGAGAGCGCCATCACAAACGGTGCTGTCAACTATGGCGTGGACTGCTGGATGCGTGAGGGCGGCGACAAGTTCCTCGGATTGGCCGACTACACCACCAACTCGCATGGACTTCAGCGCTTCGACGTATCACTCTCCGGTCCTATCAAGAATGGTTGGAGTTATGCCGTGAGTGCCTACGCTAATCTCGATCCGGGCAACAACAAATTGAAGGACGTGCAGCTGGCCGGCAACATGCGTCAGGTGATGGCCGGTCTCACGAAGCACTTCGACAAAGGCAGCCTGAGCCTTAACTATAAATATAGTACGCTGACCGACAAGGGTGATGCCACCGGACCGTTCTACTATGAGGGTGACGGAAGCGTGAAGCAGATGCCCGGATTCGACCTGGGTAAGGACGGCTACCTTCCTGCCGATCAGCAGCTCACCTACATGGATGTGGTTACTGGTCAGATGAGGACCATCTCAAGACAGTCGAGAGCCATGAGCCAGGACTTGAGTCTAGTTTTCAAATATCATCTCCGTCCCAATATGGAGTTCGACTTCATGTCGAAATACCATTATGCTAATGTGCATTATGCCGGTCTGTCACTGGCTGGTATCGGAACAGCCGGAAAGAACAGCCCCTACACTTATGGGTCAGCTACAGGCGACCACAAGGCTGGCGACGTGTTCACGGGCGACTACCAGACCCGCTACCTCATGGTGGAGAATGGCTACGAACGCGCTTGGTACAACACAGCCGAACTGAAAGGATTCACAGCCAACCGCAAGCACAACTGGCGCGTCGGAGCCAACATTTGGTGGATGCTGCCTAAAGTAGACAACAGCTCATCACTGTTCACCCACACTGTGGAGAAAGATCCCGTATGGCTTTACCTCGGCGGCAATCAGTCGTTTGGCTATAACTCTGGCGGCGAATATTACGACTTCCACGAATTGAAGACTGCTCTTTATGCTACCGATGACTGGCAGGCAACAGACCGCTTGTGGCTCTCTGCCGGACTTCGACTGGAATACTACACCATTGGCGGACGCAATGCCATGGCCTGGGGAGATACATCGGGCAACACCATTCAGTATGATAACAACCTGCGCACCAACAACTGGAGCCTGAAGCAGGCCACCCTCACTCGCCAGAAGTTCAACAACTTCAATCCGGCCGCTACGCTCAGCGCACGCTATACCCTCGCCAAGGGCTTTGGCCTCATGGCTCAGGCTATCTATACCAAGCAGGCTGCTGGCTCACCCAACTATGCAGGACCCAACATGCCGAACACCGATGCCATCAACACCTACTTTGCTCAGGGTGGGCTCTTCTGGAACACTCCTTGGATGAAACTGGTCTCGCAGCTCTCATTTATCAAGAAGACCAACTATCAGCGTAACGTGCAGTTCACCAATCCCAACAATTCCACAGATGTGGTCACGCTGCCCACAACTTACGCTGTGCAGACTATCGGATGGACCACAGACGTCGTGCTCACCCCGTTCAAGGGCTTCAACTTCCACGGCTTGCTGACACTGCAGAGCCCCAAGTTTAAGGACTTCGACATGGCTGTTACCTTCTCCGACGGTACGACCAACGACTTCAGCTTCAACGATAACTACACCACTGGCGTGAGCAAGGTGCTCATCGAGTTGGATCCCAGCTATGCCTTCAGCAAGTTCCGCGTATGGGCCAGCTTCCGCTACTTCAGCAAGCAATACATCAACCGCACCAACAGCCTCACGTTCAACGGACGTTGGGAGACCTTTGCCGGACTTGACTATACGCTCAACAAGCACGTGAGCTTCGGTCTGAACTTCGTCAACCTCCTCAACCAGAAGGGAGCCAGCGGCAGCATTGCCTCGGCCGACCTGGTGACCGACACCACGCCCTTCAAGCACTATCTCATGTCGGGTTCCTACATCCGCCCCTTCACCGTTGAACTGGCAGCCCACATCAATTTCTAATCCACAGTTATCCACAATATTAAATCGTCACTAAATTATGAAATTACGCAATATAATCTGTCTGGCAGCCTTTGCCCTTCTGGGCATAGGCGCTGCCCAAGCAGCCCAGCCTGCCAAGGTGTTGTTGAAAACCACTTGCGCCCAAGGTAAGATAGAGGGCGTTGTCGAGAACGGCTACGCAGCCTATAAGGGCATTCCCTATGCACTGCCGCCAGTGGGCAATCTCAGATGGAAAGCCCCCGTGCCTCTGAAGTCGTGGAAGGGAACCTTCAAGGCCAACAAGTTTGCCGACCAGCCAGAGCAGCCCGTCGATCCCAACCAGCCCAAGAAGGCGAGGGTGCAGGGCATGTCGGAGGACTGTCTTCACCTGAACGTCTTCACCGCGGCCAAGAGCGCAGACGAGAAGCTGCCTGTGATGGTCTGGATTCATGGCGGTGGTTTCATCACCGGTTCGGCCATCAACTGCAATCCCCGCCCCTACGTAGAAAACGGCATCGTCTTTGCCAGCATCGAGTACCGCACGGGAGCCCTGGGTTTCCTCGCCCTGCCCGAACTTACAAAGGAGAGCGGCACGAGCGGCAACTACGGTCTGATGGACCAGATACTGGCCTTGAAGTGGATTCACGACAATATTGCAGCCTTTGGAGGCGATCCCAACCGCGTGACCATCTTCGGCGAGTCGGCAGGAGCCATCTCTGTGAGCATGCTCTGCGGCGCTCCGGCAGCCAAGGGACTCTTCCAGCAGGCCATCTCGCAGAGTGGCGGCAACTTCCAGCCCGTTGACAGCGTACGCTTCAACAACGATGGCATACGCGATCAGAAGGGCGCCGAGGCCCACGGACTGGACTTCATGAAGCGCATGGGAGCCAGCAGTCTTGAGGAATTGCGCAAGATGCCTGCCGAGAAGCTCGTCAACGACAAGCAGACCACAGGTGTCGGCGGCTTCTGGCCCTGCGTAGACGGCAAGGTGCTTGTCGACGACCAATATAAGATGTATCAGCGGGGAGAGTTCAACGACGTGAATGTCATCATCGGCACCAACTCTGACGAGGGCACGATGTTCTGCCGTCCCATCACTGTGGCCCAGTATCAGTCCGACATGCGCCGCATCTATGGCAAGTGGGCCGACCGCGTGATGCAGCTCTACCCGGCCGAGACCGACGAGGCAACGTTCTACGCTCTCTCCGACCAGTTCCGCGAGACAGCCTTCGCATGGCCCTCATTTGCCTGGGCACGCTTGCAGCAGGCAAAGAGCAAGAAGAATGTCTTCGTCTACTACTTCGACCAGATGCAGCACTTCAACTGGGCCGGTCCCGGACTCAAGACCCGTGGAGCAGGTCATGCCACCGACCTTTCCTACATGTTCTATCCCTTCTATGGAGCTGACGGCATGACCGAGGGTGAGGTGAAGACCGCCAAGCTGATGATACAATACTGGACCAACTTCGTCAAGACCGGCAACCCCAATGGCGCAGGTCTGCCCCAGTGGCCCCTCTACAACCAGGACCGCAAGACGGTGATGCACTTCAAGGACGACAAGACCGACATCATCAACGTGCCCAACCGCGAGCAGTTGGAGTTCTGGGAGGACTACTATCAGTGGAAACGTGATAATTGGAAGTCTCGTCAATGAGAAGCATTTTTCTTACTATCGTTCTTTTCCTGTGCACCGTGCTCAGCGCCGGTGCACAGGGACCGTTTAGACCGCAGGAAGGCTGGATAGGCAGTCCCGAGGGGAGCCCGCACGATTATGGCGTCTACTATTTCCGCAAGGATGTCCGGCTCTCGTCGGTGCCCAAGTCCATGAGAGTGCAGGTCTCGGGCGACAACCGCTATAAGCTCTTTGTCAACGGCCGTCAGGTGGCGCTGGGGCCGGCCCGGAGCGATCTCAGCCACTGGAACTGCGACCTCATCGACCTGGCTCCCTATCTGCGTCAGGGCATCAACGTGGTCGTGGCCAAGGTGGTCAACGAGGGCGCCTTGCGTCCGGAGGCCAATATGACTTATCGCACGGCTTTCATGCTGCGTCCCGTCGACGATGCTGCCCGCCTGCTGATGACCGACAGCAGCTGGAAGTGCATCCTCGACCGTGCATATGCTCCCCTGTCTGTCAGCGTGCCCGGCTATTATGCTGCAGGACCCGGAGAGATGGTCGATATGCGGCAGACCGTGGCCGACTGGAATGAGCCTACTGCCGACCTGAGCCGTTGGAAGCCGGCCGAGGTGGTGGCACCCTTCACCGACAAGGACGTCTGCTCTCCATGGGGCACCTATCCCGGATGGCTGCTTCAACAGAATCCTCTGCCCCAGATGGAACTTTCGCCCGAAAAGCCGCTCACGCTGAGGAAGGTTGTGGGAGTAAAGCATCGCCTGGGCGACTTCCTTGGCCTTGACTCCATCGTGGTGGCTCCGCACTCCGATGCCGAACTGATCTTCGACCAGCGCTACCTCACCAATGCCTATCCCACGTTGGACTTCAGCGGGGGCCGCGGAGGCAGTGTCGTGCTGGGCTATGCCGAGGGGCTCTACGACGTCCGGATGCGCAAGGGCAACCGCAATGACCTTGAGGGCAAGCACTTCGTGGGCCGCAGGGACAGCATCCTGCCGGACGGACGTGCCCACCAGCTGTTTACGCCCATGAGCTGGCGCACCTACCGCTACATCGTGCTCCGCGTGCATACGGCCGATGAGCCGCTCGCCGTCAACAGTCTGCAGGGAGAGTTCACCGGTTTCCCCTTCCGTCTGCAGGCCAGTCTGGACACCGACAGCAAGATGCTCCGGCAGATGATGGATATCGGATGGCGCACGGCCCGCCTCTGTGCCATGGAGACCTATATGGACTGCCCCTATTATGAACAGCTGCAATACTTTGGCGACGCCCGTATCCAGGCGCTGGTGAGTCTGATGATGACTGGCGACGAACGACTGGTGAGGAACTTCCTCAATATGGCCGACCGCAGCCGCAGTGCAGCCGGAGTGACCCAGAGCCGTTACCCCTCCAATCTGCCGCAGTGGATTCCCACCTACGCCCTGCATTATATCTATGCCCTTCACGACTATATGATGTATGGCCGCGACATGGACTTCCTAAAAGACAAACTGATGGGCATGAGAGCCATCCTCGACTACTTCCACCATTATCAGCAGGCCGACGGTCGGGTGGGGAGCGTACCCGGCTGGGATTTTACCGACTGGGTGGATGGCCGGACCAACTGGAAAGACGGCGTGGCACAGCCCGGCAGCGATGGCTGCAATGCCGTGATGGACCTACAGCTGCTCTATGCCTATCAGATGGCTGCCGACTTGGAGCGGCATTTCGGGATGAATGACTTTGTCTCGCTCTATCAGGCACGGGCCGGGCAGTTGCGGCAGTCGATACAGCAGCGCTATTGGCGTGCAGGGCGTGGACTCTACTCAGACCGCGCCGACTCTGACGTATTCTCGCAGCACGCGGCAGCCCTTGCCATCCTCACAGGACTCGTTGAGGGCGACAGCGCGACCGAGATGGGCAGGGCCATAGAGAGCGACACCACTCTGGCGCCGGCCTCCATCTACTTCAAGTTCTACACCCATCAGGCGATGATCCATGCCGGTTTGGGCGACCACTACCTGCAGTGGCTCGGCAAGTGGAAGGAGAATATCGACCTCGGAATGACTACTTGGGGCGAGACCTCAGACGTCGAGGCTACCCGCAGCGACTGCCACGCGTGGGGCTCGAGTCCCAACATTGAGTTTATGCGCACGCTGCTGGGTATTGATTCCGATTCTGCCGGATTCGCCTCGGTCAGGATAGAGCCGCACTTGTGTGGACTCACTCGGATTGGCGGACGCATGCCTCATCCGAGGGGGATCATCGGCGTGAACTATCAACTGAAGGGAAAGAAGCTGAAAGCCCGTATCGAGTTGCCGAAGGGCCTTAGCGGTATCTTCATTTGGCAAGGGCAGCAGCTGGCGCTCCACGAAGGTCTCAACGAGTTCAGCATTTAGGTCTTAGTCTGTATTGAGCAGAATTTATCATACCGAGCCACAGAAAGTATGTAGTCAACTGACTGCTTGACTTTCTGTGGCTCATTGTGCTCTATGTGATTAATGTTTCGTGACGGTTGTCACGAAACAACGTGACAGTTGTCACGCATGAACGTGACAGTTGTCACGTATGAACGTGTCGATTGTCACGAATAAACGTGACAGTTGTCACGCATCATCTGTAAGTGATGTTTGTTATAAATATGGCTGAAGGCCACAATATGAATCTTGCCGAAGCGTTAATAATTTTCTTTCTCGTGCTCAGTCGGATTTGCTGTGATAGGAGTGAGAAATAGAATCGGCATGTAGCGTCGTCATTCCTGATGAGCCTCCTACCATGCGGCGTCCCGTGTTTGAGCTCCCCTCCCTTTGTAGGGAAGGGGAGGAGGTGGGTCTGCTATCGGACCTCCTTTCTTGGTCGTCAGGAATGACGACCCTCCTACTAACATCAGTTGCGCCAGCCGAAAATTATGAATTATGAATTACTTTGCCGTTTCCGCATTTCTGAGGGCGGCACTCCCATCACTTGTTTGAAGGCACGATTGAAGTTGGCGGGGGTACTGAAGCCGGTGGCATAAGCCACTTCCTTAAGGGCCATGGTGTTGTCGGCCATCAGTTCCAGGGCACGTATCACGCGCTGATAGCACAGGTAATCGCTGAACGTCGTGCCGGCCTCACTGAAGAGTCGGCTGAGCGTTCGCGGTGAGACTCCGGCGGCCTTTGCGGTGTCCTCAACCTTTACGTTGTCGGCAAGATGGACGTGCAGGTAGGCCATCGCCTTGCGCAGCGTGGGCGGCGTGTCGGCGTCAATGCCTCTGAGTGGCAACATCACCTGCCTCTCCTCCTTACGGAACGTGTGGAAGAAAGAGAGACAGAAGGCATAGAGCCCTGTGTCGTCTCGGCTGATGACTGGACCATACCCGACGATGAAGCGAAAATTGGTCGAGGCCCATGGACAGACATAATGAACGGAGAAATTGTCGGCCTTGCTATCCGCTGCATCCTCTGGCGAGAAAAAGAAAAAGCGAAGGACGATGCGGCGGTTGCAGCTGGTCAGCGCATGTACGGTATTGCTCGGTATCCAGCAGGCATAACCTTCCGGCACGAAATATTCCCGATCGTTCACCATCACGTGCAGCGTACCCGTGACCGCCTCGACCAGCTGAATGCGATTGAGGCTGTAGGGTTCCAGGTTGATGCCCTCGCGTCCAGTGACCTTGACAAACACCTTGTCGCTCGAGGCGGCGCCTACTGAATTGATGAAAGTTCTTTGTTCCTCGTTCATTTCCTGTCTCTTTATGGTCTTCTATTGATATTGCTTTTGGCGAGATATGATAACTCTTTGGCAATATTTGCAAATCGGGAACAAAGATAATGCTTTAATTTTGCAAATGGAAAGAAAATGATAAAAACATTATCAATAAAGTAAATCGCAATATTTATATGAAGAAACTTACATTATTCTTTGCTTTCATGCTGCTTGCCTTAGTCGGCTATGCCAAGGGCCTGCAGCTTAAGGTCTACAATCCCGGACCGAAGGCTATCTTCCCCGTCACTTCCACCATCGTCTATGGCAAGAAGGACGCTGCCCTCATCAACGCTCAGTTTCAGAAACAGTTTGCCGAGGAAGTCGTCAAGGAAATCAAAGGACTGAAGAAGAAACTGAAGTATGTCTTCGTGTCCTATCACGACCCCGATTATTATTTTGGTCTCGACGTCATCCGCAAGGCCTTCCCCGAGGCACAGATTATCTCCACGGCACAGACCGCCTACCTCATCGAGGCTTCCAAAGATTTCAAGCTCGGCGTGTGGAAAGAGCAGATGGGCGCTGATGCTCCCGATACGCTCCTCGTGCCGCAGCCTGTCGACTCGCTGCCTGCTATCGAGGGGAATGAACTGCAAATCAAGTTCAGCAAGGACGACTCCGCCCATCCCTTCGTGTGGATACCGAGTCTGCGCGCTGTCGTAGGTGCCAGCAGTGTGGCCAATGAGGGACATCCCTGGATGGCTGACACCCAGGGTGATAAAGGCATTGAACTCTGGCAAAATGCCATCAGCGCCATCAAGCAGCTCAATCCCGCTACGGTCGTGCCCTCACACTTTATCAGCAGTGGCAATCAGCCTGCCTTGCTCGACGTCATCAGCAAGTATCTCGCCGACTACCGTCAGGCTGCCGCAAAGAGTCATGATGCCGCCGAGCTGATTTCGGCCATGGAAAAGCTCTATCCCGAGTTGCCCGGCAAAGACAATCTGGTGTTCGGTGCCAAGGTCTTCAAGGGTGAGCAGGAATGGAAGATCTTCAGCCCCTATCCACCCATCGGCCGCGCCATCAAGGTGGACTTCGGTGCCTTCGCCTTCCGCAACTCCTTCAAGGATGCCCACCACATGACGTTCGTAGGTCTCAACGGCGACTACAAGGGCGTCACCGACAGCGTGCTGCCTACCGTAGTGGAGGTTTCGCCCAACGTGTTCATGGTTTATTGGTCGGAGCCCAACTCCACCAAGTCCAACGTGGTGCACGTGCAGAACTACAACACCGGTACCGTGTGGACCAACATTGCCGCTCCCGACGGTAGCTTCTACAACATGCAGGGCAAACTGAGTGTGATAGAATAGTAAACATTGATTTTAATAACACCAAGCCATGACTCCTCCCGCAGTGGAAGAGTTGTGGCTTTTTAACCCTTCATCCTATAAATTATTGAATATATGAAAACAATGCCTTCCGTGTTCTTGGGTCATGGCAGTCCGATGCTGGCCCTCGACAACAACGATATCACGCATACGCTCGGTGCCCTTGGTCAGCGCATCATCCGCGACTACGGCCGTCCCAAGGCCATCCTCATGGTTTCAGCCCACTGGTACAAGAACCGCAATCTCGTGCAGCGCGCCGACCAGCCCGAGCAAATCTATGACATGTTTGGTTTCCCCCGCGCACTCTACGAAGTGAAATATCCCGTCAGGGGCTGTGCAGAACTGAGCGATGCCGTTCTTGACATCAAGGAGCTTGGCGCAGTAGTCGACAACACCTGGGGCATCGACCATGGAACGTGGACTCCGCTCGTACATGTGTTTCCCGATGCCGACATCCCCGTAGTGCAGCTCTCGGTCAATGGCGTCATCACGCCGCGCCTATGCTACGAAATCGGACAACTCCTGGCTCCTCTGCGTCAGCGGGGCTACCTCATCATGGGCAGCGGCAACGTGGTGCACAACCTGAGGCGCGTCAATTGGGACAGCCAGCAGGGCAGTCCGGAGGCCGTAGCCTTCAACCATTATATCACGGAAGCGGTGGAGCGCCGCGACGACGAGACGGTCATCGACTACGTCCGCCATCCCGATGCCCGTTATGCCGCGCCCACTGCCGACCACTTCCTGCCGCTGCTCTATGTGCTTGGCTCCAACAGCGGCCACCACGTCACCACGTTCAACAACCACCTGGAGCTCGACTCCATGGCTATGACGGGGTATATGATAGAGGAATGAGGGGGGCTTTTTCTATAGTTTCAATAGTTGCTATAGTTACTATAGTTGCTATAGCTTCTATCTTATAATTTCTTGTCGCAGATTGCTCTCCTTTCGCCAATTCTTTGTAAATTTGCAACAAAACGAAGAACCCTAAAACATAACTATATGAGAAAGAGCATCCTGTCAACACTGCTGCTCATGCTGTCGACCATCGCGCTGGCGGCATGTAGCCAGAACACAATGAGCCAACAGTCTGATACGTTCAAGACCCAGAGCGGCAAGGAAATCACTTTCACCGCCATCAAGCACGGTAGCATCAGAATCAATTACGATGGTAAGGAGATTGAGGTGGACCCCGTCACGAAGCTGAAGCCTGAGACGGATTATTCCAAGCTGCCCAAGGCTGACTTCATCTTCGTCACCCATGAGCATTTCGACCATTGCGACACCGTGGCTATACGGCAGTTGGAAAAGGCCTCTACCATGATTATCACCAACGAGAATTGCGCCAAGATTATCGGGAAGGGTAGGGTGGTGCACAATGGCGACAAACTGCAACTCGGCGACGGCATGACCGTTGAGGCTGTTCCGGCCTATAATACGACTCCGGAACATTTCAAATTCCATCCCAAGGGCCGCGACAATGGTTTCATTCTCACGCTCGACGGATTCCGCGTCTATATCAGTAGCGACACGGAGAACATCCCCGAGATGGCAAGCTTCAAGGATATCGACGTGGCTTTCCTCTCCACCAACCAGCCTTACACGATGACGCCCCGGCAGTGCGCCAAAGCCGCAAAGACCATCCGGCCCAAAGTGCTCTTCCCGTATCATTATTCCGACACCGACATCAAGCAGGTGGTCAGTCTGCTCAAAGGCAGTGGGATCGACGTGAGGATAAGAAACTATCAATAACTTTCTGTCCATTCCCATTGGCGGTTTGACGATTTTTCACTACCTTTGCAGCCACATTCAAGAAGGAGACGCCGGCCCATTGCTGCAGCCCTCATATTAAGGACAAACAAATGAACTGGATTATTTTAATTGTGGCCGGTCTCTGCGAATGTTCGTTTACATTCTGCCTTGGCAAGGCCAAGACCGCCTCTGGTGACGCCCACATGTTGTGGATCGTCGGTTTCGTTTTATTTACTGTCGCCAGCATGGGATTGGTTCAAGAATTTGAGAATTATTCTTGTACTCGGTAAGAAAGAGAAAATTCTATAATTCTTGACTATTTTCTATAATTTGAATATTAAAATAATGGGGGCAACGCTTCGATCGAGCGTTGCCCCCATTTCTATGACAAACGGAAGTGTTTACTTTTAGAAGATGAACTGTACACGAGCCTGAACAGCGTGGATGTTCTTGTCGTTGGGCAAGAAGTCCTTGGTCAGTCTGTGATAGGTGTAGTCGAGCATCACCTGCACGTAGCGGTTGAAACTGTAGTTGGCACCAACAGTCCAAGAGCGGACGCAGCCACCGCCAACACTTGTTGAGGCATAAGGCCAGTCTTCCATCTTACCGCTGGGATAGTACTGGTTGCGGCCAGCAGAATAGTGCTCGCCCTTGACGATGTCGTTCAGACCTGTATAGTTCCAGCGGGCAACGAGCTCGAGTGAGCGGCCAGAGAGACCTTTGAGCACACCCTCACGGTTGTCGAAGCTGTAGGGATTGCCGAATACCAGGAAGCCAGCCTCCACATAACCACCGTGGAAATTGTTGCTTCTCAGCGGGTTGGCAGCGATCCAAGCGTCGAGCGTTCCCCAAGTATCAACGTTGTTGTTGGTGGCATCGAAGAGCGTCTTAGAGTCGCGCTTCTTGGTGACGTGCTTGTACATATACTCACCACGTACGAAGAACTTGTCGTTGTGGTAGAGGGCCTCTGCACCGGCGTCGAGAACGTTCTGTGCCCAGGGCAGGTCGCAGCTCACGAACTGGTTGTCCTCGTCAACGTAGGTCTCCAGTGACTGACCGAGAGAGAGGGCCTTCTTGATGACGTTGTTATAGGTGACGCCACCGCCCACATGCTGATAGCGGATGTTGCCGCCCACCATAAGGGTCTGCACGCCGTCGTTGATGGGACGCCACTGATAGCGGCCTGCCAGCACGATGCCGTTGAAGCCGGCCTCTTCCTTGTTGTACTGGTTCTCGGTGAACACACCCTGATAAGCCATGAAGTGATCGTCGCTGTACTTGTAGCTGGCACCCAGCTCACGGCCTTCGCCCAGAGCGTTGGATGATCCAGGACGAGAGATGAAGTGGTAGCTGCCGAGCGAGGTGTTGCGGGCCATAGAACCGGCGGGGTCGTTGTAGTAACCCACCTTGATGTCGTGGTTGCCGCCCTTCTCAGTCTTCTGGTTGTACTGCAGGAAGATGTTCTTCTGAGCGAACTTGCCTCCGCCGAAGCCGAAGTCAGCATAGAAGTACCAGTTCTGATAGGTCAGCGATGTGCGGATACGGGCATCGGTGATGGAAGCACCCGACTGCAGCGGGGTGAAGTCGGTGTGGTAGTAGGCTGCATCGGCCATGAAGCGGGCACCTACGGTGAAATGAAGATCCTGTTCCTTGTTGTCGATCGTCACAGTGGGCTTAGAGTCGAAGTCCTGCGCTGTTGCTGAGAGAGCGCAGAGGGAGAGCAGGGAGATGCAAATATATTTTTTCATAATCTGTTTTGCTTATTGAATGAGGTTGATTATTTGTTGTATCCGAGCTGGTCCAAAACATCGTTGGCGTCGGGCACTGTGCTGGGAGCTTGCGAATTGTCGTAGACCTGTCCAGGATGGAACGGGTTGGGAATGTTGCTGCTGCAGCGGAAACCGTTCTCGATGAGATACTTCAGCGTGATCTCAGAGTGGTTGGTGAACATACCGTCGAGATAAACGGGCTGGGTCTTGGCAGACGTGAATGTGGTGTAAGCTGTGGGCTGTACGGTCACGGCGAGCAGGTCGTCGAACTCTGTCGGGTTCTCACCCCAGAAGTTTACGTAGTAACCCATATACTTGGCCATCTGAGCGTAGGTGTCGAAAGAGTAGGGATGGTTGAGCATACCCGACTTGCGCACCATGTAAGCCTCCCAGGGCTTGTTCATTTCAGGATAGTTGTTGGGTGCACCAGAGATGGCGGGACCGAGGATTGTTGCGCCGTGATCCTGAGCGTACTTGATGAAGTCGGCATAACCGGTAGGAGTGTCGTAAGCGATATCCGTAGCATAAGCAGGATTGCTGATCCAGAGCAGATAGCAGAGCGGCAACTTGCCGTTGAACACATTGTAAGAACGGTTGAGAGCATCGAAGGAGAAGGTCTGCAGAATCACCTTACCATTGGTGTTGCCCACGTTCACCTTACCGTTTACATAGAAAGGATTGGTGGTAGGCTCGGGCTCAGTGATGATGTTCCAGCCCCACTCAGCGAGGATGTTGTAGACGCGGATCTCAATATCCTTGGGGTTGAGCCAAGACTCCTTGAACTCAGGATAGATACCGGGACGGTTGCCGTTGTCGGCGGGATCGTGTACGTAGGCTGTAGAACCGTTCTTGTCGCCGAAGCTGTATTCCACGAAGTCCATGTACTTCTTAGCTTTGTTGCCCTCAACGGTGGGATCGTCGCACTTCACGGCGGCCTTGCCGGCGTTGTAGATCTGCTCGAGGGTCATATCCTTGTATTCGTCCTTGATCTTATAGGTCAGGATACGGCGGCCACTGGCGTCGCGGTTGAGCTTGTTGCCCATGGCGTAGTTGATCTGGTCCTGAAGGGCCGATACGTAGAGGCCATCGCTGTACTGAATGCTGGGCACGCCATTGGCATCGTAGACCACCTTGCCATTGTGCTTTGCAGCGAAAGATGAGCGGCCGAGCTCGGGAGTATCGTCGTTGAACCACTTGCCGGCGTCGAGCATCAGCATCTCGGCATAGTAGTAAGACATGGCGTAGTTGGAGCGGAAGTCAGCCTCGTCGCGCTGATACTGAGCCTCGATGTCGGCCTCAGAGAAGTGCTGTGAGCCGTCGGGGTTGCGGAACGAACGGTAGAAGTCCTTGCGGGTGCTGGGCACTTCATCAGAGAACACGGCCTCGATGTTGGTGGTGCGCTTGAGGTTCTCGTCGTGGTTGGCGAGCACCACACCGTCCTTTGTCACCTGCATATCGCTCTCCAGGTAGTCGGCGCCCATGTTGCGGGCCCATCTCCAGGCAGCCTCGGTCTCCTCAGGAGCCCAATAGGTGGAACCACGGTGGGCGATGCAAGCGTAGAGGGGCACGTAGTCGCGTACCTTTGCCTGTTCGGCCGTCAATTGCTGCACATCAATGCGGCGTGCGTCGGTGTTCTCGTTGGTGAACTCCTGCTCGTCGGAGCATGAAGAGAAAGCGGCTACTGCTGCCAGCCCAACAAGACCAAGAAGGTTTCTTCTAATTTTCATAATTGATTTCTTTAGTTGTTGTATGATTTTATTTGTTTCTGTTTTCTACAAGATATTGTTCACGCTTATAGGTGAGCGACATGAACAGGATGGACAGCAGGCAGGCTGCGATGAGCAGCACGAAGGTCCAGCTCCATCCGGCATTCTCGGCCACGAAGCCGATCACCACGTTGGCCAGCAGTGCCGTACCCAGCACGTAGCCCATGAAACCGGTCAGACCGGCGGCTGTTCCAGCGGCATTCTTCGGCACGAGGTCGAGGGCCTGCACACCAATGAGCATCACGGGACCGTAGATGAGGAAGCCGATGCAGATGAGGCAAACGATGACGACGTTGATATTGTCGAGGTTCTGCCAGTAGAAGAAGATGGCAACGGCCACGAGCGACATGAAGATGATCATCGGCAGGGCGCGGCGGCCGTGGAAGACGTGGTCGGAGAGCCATCCGCAGATGATGGTGCCGGGGATGGCTGCCATCTCATAGGCGAAGTAGGCCCAGCCGGCATTCTTGATGTCGATGCCTTTCTCGGTGAGAATCGTCGGAGCCCAGTCCAGACAGCCGTAGCGCACCATGTAGACGAAGGCGTTGGCGAAGGCAATGTACCAGAGGAATCGGTTGGTCAGCACCGTGCGGAAGATCTCTTTCGACGAGAGCACTTCCTCAGCCTTCTCGCTGTAGGTGTTGCTGTAGTCGCCACGCCACTTCTCGATGGCCGGCAGTCCGCAGCTCTGTGGTGTGTCGCGGATGAGGCAGTAGGCGATGATGGCAATCAGAATGGCCACGCAGGCGGGGAAGAGATAGGTTCCGATGAGGAAGTAGCGCTGCTGGTCGGCTCCGTAGAACCACGAACCAAACCAGATGGCACCATAGACCGACATGGGGCCTACGAGGGCGCCACCTACGTTGTGGGCACAGTTCCAAACCGACATCCACGTACCGCGCTCCTTGATGGAGAACCAGTGGGTCATCACACGGCCGCAGGGAGGCCAGCCCATACCGTTGAACCAGCCCACGAGGAAGTTGAGAACTGCCATCAGGGCGATGGCCCAGCCTTTATGCTCCGGACCGATGCACTGCACGGGGACAATCATGAACATCATCGACAGGGCTGCCAGAATCAGTCCCAACGGCAAGAACAGGCGGGCGTTGCTGCGGTCGGAGATACTGGCCATGATGAACTTGGAGAAACCGTAGGCAATGGCGTTCATGGAGAGCACGATGCCCAACTCACCCTTCTCGAAACCGAAAGGTGCCAACATGGGGATTGCCATCGAGAAATTCTTACGGACGATGTAGAATCCGGAATAGCCGATGAAGATTCCCAAAAATACTTGCCACCGCAAACGCTTGTATCGCTTGTCGGCCTCGGGGCCGGTCTGCTCAGGCTTGAATGCCGGTGGCGTTAAGAAATTAGACATGTTTTTATAGTTTTTATTATAAGTTGTGTTGCGTTAAGAATGCTCTGTTCTGCCGTTAAAGACAATAATGCCCCCACACTCTTCTGTGTATTGGTTAAGCCAGAAAGTGAGTGCTGTGGTTACGTTCGACCGTGGAGTCTTTACGTTTTTAGTTGGTTGTCCGCCTATTTCGAAGCTATTTCTTCCGAAACCAAAACGGGTTTTGTAAAACATGTTGCAAAAGTAGTATATATTTCTCTTATTCACTAGCCTTTTAATAACTTTAACACAAAAACTTTTGAGAATCCTTAAAATCGATGCTTAGACCTCAATTAACTGAGGCGAAAGTAAACATGCATGGACATCCTTTCAAAATAAGTGTTATTCAGACAATATTGGTTACACATAGAGGGTTAAACGTCGATTCACCTTACCAAAGTGCGCCGTAGCTCGATTTGGAGTGGAACATAAAGAGTTTAATTTTCATACAAATTATCATTAATTCTTTTTTATTTCTTTAAACCTCTGCAAAATTACATAAGTTTTTCGAAAGGGACTGTTCAATCTTTTGCAGAATTCCAATTGTAATCGATTCGTAAACAGAATTGTCACCGTTTCGTAACATGATAATTCATAATTCATAATTTGGCTAGCGCTTCAATAATTCATAATTCGCAATTCATAATTTGGCTGGTGCGGCGTTATTCGTTATTATTCGATATTCCGCGAAGCGGGCGTTAAATAACAAATGGTAGGAGGGTCGTCATTCCTGACGACCAAGAAAGAAGGTTCGCTCGAATACCAAATGAAAATCTTCCGTCGTCAGGAATGACGACGCTCCAAATGCGCCACGAATGACGTAGTTAGGAGGGCCGTCATTCTTGACGGCCACGATTTCCGGACGAATTGCTTACAACATAATTGGTCGTCTTATCAAACAACAATCGGGTTTCTTTCTTGGCCGTCAGGAATGACGGCCCTCCTACCGTGTGGCATTGTAGGAGCGGCGGCATTCCTGCCGCCGAGCGATTGCTTCATACCTCACTTGCTCCTTATGTTTTCTCCCCTCCCTTTGTAGGGAGGGGTAGGGGGTGGGTCTTGTCCTCTTTATCTTTAATCAAAATTCACGTGTTTTTTATCAATTATAGCCGTGAATACTTGAAGAAAACACGCTATCTTTGCAACCGAAACAAAATCAATAATCAAAGATTCTATAAACCAAAAACGCTATGGCCACGCAGACAACATCCATATATCTGCTCAGCAATGAACAGGACATCCATTGGGGACTGACGGTTAGCACGGTGGGTTTCCAGCACATCCTGCCCGGAGAGGCTTATCCTCCCAAGGGACATCCACAGCAATACTCTTTCCAGGCGGGACGAGGACGCGTGCTCGACGAGTATCAGTTTGTCTACATCTCCAGCGGACGCGGCACCTTCAAGTCGGAGAGCTTCGGACAGACCACAGTCAGCGAGGGCGACATGTTTCTGCTTTTCCCCGGTGAGTGGCATAGCTATAAGCCCGATGAGGCCACAGGCTGGGACGAATACTGGATGGGATTCAAAGGACTGAACATCGACAACCGCGTGACCAACCGTTTCTTCCTGCCCCAGGAACCCATCTTCCATGTTGGACTCAACGAGGACATCGTGCGCCTCTTCCGCAATGCCATCGCCATCGCACGCGAGCAGGGCATCGGCTTCCAGCAGATGCTCGGCGGTGTGGCCAATATGCTTCAAGGCTATGCCTTTGCCCTCAATCGCCATAATTCCTTTGAGGACCAGGAGGCTGCCGAGGCCATCCACAAGGCCAAGATCATCATGACCGAGAAGTTCAGCCAGCGCATCAGTCCTACCGACGTCGCCGACGCCATCTGCATGGGCTACTCCAAGTTCCGCCGTCTCTTCAAGGAGTTCACGGGCTATGCTCCCTTGCAATATTTGCAGGAGCTCCGTCTGCAGCGCAGCAAGCAGCTGCTGGCCAGCACGAATCTCAGTCTCGCGGAGATCGCCGACAGAGTGGGCTACGACAATGCCGATTACTTCTCTGCAGCGTTTAAAAAGAAAAACCATATCACACCTACCAATTTCAGAAAGAAGAAATGAAACACTATTTAGCCATCGACCTGGGTGCCACTTCCGGCCGCACCATCATCGGCACGCTCCACGACGGTCGCGTAGACCTCGAGGAACTCACGCGCTTCGACAACCCGCTCATCGCCTTGGGCGGACACCTATATTGGGACCTCTACGCCCTTTACAATGAAATCATCAAAGGTTTGCAGCTCGCCGCCCGTCGAGGCATACAGGTCCAGAGCATCGGCATCGACACCTGGGGCTGCGACTTCGCCCTCTTTGGTGATGACGGTGCGCTGCTCAGCAACCCCATTGCCTACCGCGATTCTCATACAGTCGGCATGATGGAGCGCTTCTTCAGCGAGCGCATGCCCAAGGAGGAAGTCTACCGCCGCACCGGCATACAGTTTATGAACTTCAACAGCCTCTTCCAGCTCTATGCCATGCAGCAGCACGGCAACAGCGCTCTGAAGGCAGCCTCGAAGATACACTTCATTCCCGACGCCCTCGGCTATATGCTGACGGGCAAAGCTGTCTGTGAATATACCGTGGCCTCTACCTCGCAGTTGCTCAACCCCACAACGGGCGACCTCGACAGCGACTTGCTCAACGCGCTCGGAATCGACCGCAAGCTCTTCGGCCCGATGGCCATGCCGGGCACCGTACTCGGTACGCTCACGCCCGAAGTGCAGCGTCTGACGGGAATGGGCGCCGTGCCCGTCATCACCGTTGCCGGTCACGACACGGCGAGCGCTGTGGCTGCTGTGCCCGCCCGCGACGAGCACTTCGCCTATCTCAGCAGTGGCACGTGGAGCCTCATGGGCATCGAGAGTCCGAAGGCCATCATTACAGACGAGAGTCTGAACCGCAACTTCACCAACGAGGGAGGAGTAGACGGCACAACGAGATTCCTAAAGAACATCTGCGGCATGTGGATGTATGAGTGCTGCCGCCGTGAGTGGAAGAAGCAGATTCTCGCTGAAGAGCACGACGAGGAGAAAGCCATGCAGCGCATCGCCGACGAACTGTCGCACCGCAGCCTGATGGACGGCGCCAAGAAGGAGACCGCAGGCCGCATCATCGTCAATCCCGACGACCCGATGTTTGCCTCACCTTCCTCCATGCTGCAGGCCATCCACGACTACTGCACCGCTCACAACCAACCCGTGCCTACAACGCGCTCGCAGGTGTGCCGCTGTCTTTTCGATTCGCTCGTGGAGCGCTACAAGACCGTCTTTGGCTGGCTTCGCGAATTCGCTCCCTTCGACATCGACACGCTCCATATCATCGGCGGCGGCAGTCTCAACGACGACCTCAACCAGATGACCTCCGACGCTCTGGGCCTTCGCGTGCTCGCCGGACCGCAGGAAGGCACTGCCCTGGGCAACATCATGCTTCAGGCTAAGGCCGACCAGAAGGTGGGCGACATCTGGGACATGCGACGCGTCATCGCTCAAAGTATCACGCTTAAAGAATATCAACCAAAAAAATAATAACCCGTATGACAACAAAACAGATTCAACAGAATTATGAGATTGCCCGTGAGCGCTATGCAGCCCTGGGCGTAGACACCGACAAAGCACTGGAGACCCTCCAGCATACACCTATCAGCCTCCACTGCTGGCAGGCCGACGACGTCGTAGGTTTCGAGCGCGGCGAGGCTGCCTCGGGCGGCATTCAGACCACCGGAAACTATCCCGGACGTGCCCGCAACATCGACGAGCTGCGCCAGGACATCGACAAGGTGCTCTCGCTCATTGGCGGTACCTATCGTCTCAACCTCCACGAGACCTACGGTGAGTTCGGCGGACAGCTCGTCGACCGCGACCAGGTAGAGCCCAAGCACTTCGAAGGCTGGATGCAGTGGGCCAAAGAGCGCCACATGAGTCTGGACTTCAACTCCACCTCCTTCTCTCATCCCAAGAGCGGCTCTCTGACCCTCGCCAACCCCGACAAGGAGATCCGCGACTTCTGGATTGAGCACACCAAGCGCTGCCGCCGCGTCGCCGACGCCATGGGTAAGGCACAGGGCGACCCCTGCATCATGAACATCTGGATTCACGACGGCTCTAAGGACCTCACCGTGGAGCGCTATCGCTATCGCCAGATTCTGAAGGAGAGTCTCGACGACATCCTCTCGGAGAAGCTTACCGACATGAAGGACTGCCTCGAGGCCAAGCTCTTCGGCATCGGACTGGAAGCCTACACCGTTGGCTCTCACGACTTCTACGCCGGCTACTGCTCGAAGAACAACGTCATCTACACCCTCGACACCGGTCACTACGAGCCCACCGAGAATGTCTCCGACGCTGTTTCCTCTCTGCTTCTCTTCGTGCCCGAACTGATGCTCCACGTCAGCCGCCCCATGCACTGGGACAGCGACCACGTGACCCTCTTCGACGACAACACCCGCAACCTCTTCTCCGAGCTCGTCCGCGCCAATGCCCTCGACCGCGCACACATCGGCCTCGACTATTTCGACGCCAGCATCAACCGCATCGGTGCCTACATCATCGGCGTGCGTGCCGCTCAGAAGAGTCTGCTCCAGGCACTGCTAGAGCCGCTGCCCACGCTGCGCAAGTATGAGGACGAGGGCCGTCTCTTTGAGCGCCTGGCACTGCTCGAGGAAGAGAAGACGCTGCCGCTTGGTGCCGTCTACGACTACTTCAACCTTAAGAACAACGTGCCTGTGGCTGAGGACTACCTCCGCGTCGTAGAACAATATGAGAATGACGTGCTGAGCAAGCGCTAAACATTCACGTACATGGATATTCTTATTGGTTTACTGATCATAGCGGCCGGCGCGTTCTGTCAGTCGAGCTGCTATGTTCCCATCAACAAGGTCAAGGAGTGGAGCTGGGAAAGCTATTGGCTCGTGCAGGGCGTCTTTGCCTGGCTGCTCCTGCCTTGGCTGGGTGCCGAGCTTGCCGTGCCCGCGGGTCACAGCCTGCTGGAGCTGCTGTCAGGTGCCAACCAGTTCCATCTGGGCATGACCGTCTTCTTCGGCGTGCTCTGGGGTGTGGGCGGACTGACCTTCGGTCTGTCGATGCGCTATCTCGGTGTGGCGCTCGGTCAGTCCATCGCCTTGGGCACCTGTGCCGGACTAGGCACCATCATGGGTCCCGTGCTCATCAATGTCTTTTTCCCCGAGGAGCATGCCTTGAGTCAGTTGACGGCCTCGGTGCTCATCGGCGTTGCCGTCACCCTGTTGGGTATCGCTATCATCGGCTGGGCCGGAAAACGCAAGACCGCGCTGCTGAGTGATGAGGAAAAGAAGAAGGCCGTCAAGGACTTCAACTTCCCCAAGGGCATCACCATCGCGTTGCTGGCCGGCTTTATGAGCGGATGCTTCAACGTCGGACTGGAGTTTGGCAAGGACATCAACTTCGGTGATCTCACGCCTGCCATGTACCGCACGCTGCCTGCCACGCTGTTCGTCACGCTCGGCGGCTTCGCTACCAATGCTGTCTATTGCCTGTGGCAGAACCAGCACAACCATACGTGGGGCGACTATCTGAAGGGTAGGGTATGGGCCAACAACCTCTTCTTCTGCTTCCTCGCCGGTGCCCTGTGGTACAGCCAGTTCTTCGGACTCTCCCTGGGCAAGGGCTTCCTCACCGGTTCGCCCGTGCTGACCACGCTCTCGTTCTGCATCCTCATGGCGCTCAACGTGGTGTTCAGCAATGTATGGGGCATCATCCTCAAGGAGTGGAAGGGCTGCGACCGCACCACTATCGCGGTGCTCGTCACCGGCATCGTGGTGCTGCTCGTCTCCTGCTTCCTGCCGCAAATCATTTAAATATATAGTATACAAAAATCAATAAAGCAACATACCATCATGAAGAGTATTTTGGAAAATCGGCCTGCCTTGACTGCTGAGGTCGAGAAGATTGCCGAAGTGGCCGGCTATCTGTGGAACAACGGATGGGCTGAGCGCAACGGCGGAAACATCACGGTGAACATCACCGACCTCGTCGACGACGACATCCGCCGCATGCCTGCCATCAGCGAGCCCATCGCCATCGGTGAGCAGCTGCCCCATCTGAAGGGAGCCTATTTCTTCTGCAAGGGCACTGGCAAGCGTATGCGCGACCTGGCCCGTCATCCGATGGACAACGGCAGCGTCATCCGCATCCTCGACGACTGCGAGCACTACGAGATCATTGCCGACAACGCCGTGATGCCCACCAGCGAACTGCCCTCTCACCTTCTTGTCCACGACCGTCAGGTGGCCACGGGCAGCGGTTATAAGGCCACGCTGCACACGCATCCCATCGAACTCGTGGCCATGAGCCATTGCAGGAAGTTTCTGGGCAAGGACGTACTCACCCGTCTGCTGTGGATCATGATTCCCGAGACGAAGGCCTTCTGTCCGCTGGGCCTCGGCATCGTGCCTTACGAATTGCCGGGAAGCGTTGAGCTTGCTCAAGCCACGCTCAAGGAACTCGAGGACTACGATGTGGTGATGTGGGAGAAGCATGGCGTCTTTGCCAAGGGCAAGGACATCATGGATGCCTTCGACCAGGTCGACGTGCTGTCGAAGAGTGCAAAGATCTACATCGATGCCCGCTGCATGGGCTTCGAGCCCGAAGGCATGAGCGACGACCAGATGAAGGAAATGACAAAGGCCTTCAATCTGCCGCGATAATCCTCTCCCTCGACGTGCGCTAGAGTAATGAAATCCCCCCAGCCTATAATTGGGTGTAGGCTGGGGATATTTTTTGTCTATAATTCTTGACTAGTATTTGAAGTTTAACCTACATTATTCATGGAGATTATTTTTCACACGAATATTCATAAATTATCCATAAATTTCTCATGAATATAATCATTTACGAATAATTTATGGGTAATTTGTGGGGACAAGTGAAAAAGTCCGTGGATAATTTTATAGGAAAATACTTCATTTCCAGCTCAAGGCTATCGCCTGCAGTCGGCGGGTGGAGGAACTTGTTGGTAAGTCCGCTCCGCTCCCTCACCACCAGTTCCTCCCCCTACCGACAGCCCTATGGGCTATGAATTGAAAATGAAGGAAAATCGCTGTCGCGTAAAATTGCCTGACGGCATAAAATCCTGCGGCACCATAAATTGTTAAAGACAACCACACATGTCCAACTTTATGAGATACTGGATATTTTATGCGAAGCA
>Ga0256406_1000497_pt1 | contig 71320 bp, 85 predicted proteins | sample RumenRJG_03DNA_FD_185986 | JGI IMG/M metagenome (GOLD analysis project Ga0256406, IMG submission 185986) | Bovine rumen microbial communities from Lethbridge, Alberta, Canada - RJG_03 | ecosystem: Host-associated > Mammals > Digestive system > Stomach > Rumen | place: Canada: Alberta | collected... | reverse complement strand
CCTAAACATCATTTCCCGCTAAAAACAGGGAAATGTGAAAATTCTCCATAATCCTTAATGTGTTCGATATTCTGCAGCCGTTGCATATCTTCATCCGATATTTCAAAATCAACTGCTGCATTCTCCTTCATATGCTCAAGATTCGCAGTTTTAGGAAGCGGAAGAGCGCCCAACTGTAAATCAAAACGGATGCAGAGCTGGGCCACTGAAACGCCATACTTATCTGCCATTTCCACAATTTCCGGATTCTTCAAAATCGCACCATGTGCAACCGGCGAGTAGCCTTCAACCAATATGTCATTGTCTTGACAGTAATGAATCAGATCAGATGGAACATTCGAAATGTGCACTAACAGCTGGTTTACCATAGGCTTCGTCATGCCATGATCCGTAAGATTTTTAAGATCATTCTCCTTAAAGTTTGCCACTCCAATTGCACGAAGCTTTCCCGCCCTATACGCATCCTCCATGGCTCTCCAAGCCTCACGGTTTCCTTCCGCATAATCACCGCCGCGAAAATCCTTCCATGGCTGTGGGCTATGAATCAGCATTAGATCAAGATAATCTATATTCATCTTCCGAAGTGTCTCATCGATGGCTTTTACAGCACTTGCATAGTCTTTCGCCTCCGCTGCCAGCTTACTGGTTACAAAAAGCTTTTCTCTTGAAAGGCCACAGCCGCGAACGCCTTCCCCGACACCTCTTTCATTTCCATATGCTTCAGCAGTATCAAAATGACGATATCCGATCTCAACAGCTGCTTTAACCGCCTGTGCTGCTTTATCATCATCGATAAACCATGTGCCGAGTCCAATTTTCGGGATCGTCACACCATTGTAAAGTTCAAAGCTCTCATCCAATACCATACTTTCACCTTTCTCTTTTTCCATTACTAAAACTCGAATCTGTTAATTTCCTTTTGAGATAGTTTATGAATGCTTCCACCAGGCGTGAAACCGGAACATCTCTCTTCCAGCAGATCACACTATATGTTGACAATGCCGGCTTCAGCGGGCGATACGTGAGAATCTGCTGATCCCGGTCCGGGAGGGAGCCCGCAATAGCGAGACTGATGCCAAGCCCCTGCTTCACCAGTATGGAGCTATTTGTCGATAGGTTGCTTGTCGCAATGATATGAAGCTTTTCATACCTGCCATTAAACCAGTGCGCAAGCTCACTCTGAATACTGATCCGACTCGGAAAGATCAGGTTCCTTTTATAAAGATCAGCAGCTGTAACAAACCTCTTCCTGGCTAGCGGATCATCAGACCGTAAGATAACAACCCATGGATCAGGATCCGGCAACCGAATGAATTCATATTTTGACATGTTGACCGGCTCCAGCAGAAGTCCGATATCGATAAGTCCCCGGTCCATCCCCTCCTGACTTGCGTCAGCATTTCCGGTAATAAGATCAAAACGAACCAATGGGTGCTCCCTTTGAAAGCCCTTGATCAGTTCGGCAAGCCTCGCTACCGCTTTTGTTTCACCACAACCGATTGTGATTGTCCCTTCGAGCTCCTGCTCCTGCGAACGAAGTTCATCCTCCGTTTTCCCAACAAGATCCAGGATCTCCTGCGCACGGCGCTTAAACAGAACGCCTTCATTTGTCAGCTTTATTCCCTTGTTTCCACGAACAAAAAGCTGCACACCAAGCTGCTCTTCAAGCTGTGCAAGCTGCCGGCTTAAGGTTGGCTGCGAAATATGAATCACCTCGGCAGCCTTATTGATGCTCTCCTGCCTGGCGCTTTCAAGAAAATACTCGAGTAATCGAAGATCCATATTTCACCTCCTCTCCATTCAACCCCGATGTAATAGATACTCGTCTTATTTGAACACATCCCTTTATACACTATGATTCAAGCAAATTTTTATATTGCTTTAACCGTGTCCGCTCGATCCAGTCTGGCATCTACTGAACTATATGAATTACAGATTCAGCCCGTCAATCCACTGTGCGACAGCCTTCCCGGATTCCCTTGCGCTCATGACGCGTCCATTCCGCACATGTGCGCCAGGCGCCGATTTCTGAAGCTCATCCGCAGTATGACCCATGCCGCTGCCGCCTGAGGTTGCAAAAGGTACGATCGTCTTCCCGCTGAAATCCTGGCTCTCAAGAAACGTGTTCACCACATGCGGTGCGACACCCCACCAGATCGGGAACCCGACAAAAATCGTATCATACCCACTCACATCGATCGGCTGCTTCATCTCAGGACGGCTGTCCTTATCCCGCATCTCGACCGTGCTGCGACTATGTGAATCCGTCCAATTAAGATCTGCATCGGAATACGGAACCGCCGGCTCAATTTCCTTGATGTCCCACTTCTGCGTTTCCGCAATCGTCTCTGCCAGTTTCTTCGTTACGCCCGATGCACTGAAATATGTTACCAAAGTCTTTCCCATAGCTTTATCCTCCTTTCCATCTGACAAGACCAATATAATCCTCAAATTGAGTATTGCATATTGCTTATATCGAATGGTTTGTTATTCAATATCTGTATATTAAATTATTTAAAATGCCGCCCGGAATATCCAGGTGGCATTTTAAATTCACTAATCCTTACCGAATAATATTTTCAGATAATCACTTGCTGTGAATAATATACGATCTACAAAAATTTGATCCTGCACCACATGATAAAAGGAAATATAAGCTTTAAACCGCACATAGTAATATCCTGTAAACAGATCTTCGTAATACAGCGGTGATGCAGAAAGTGGAAAATCTACTTTGTCCTCAATTGTCTTAAGAAGATCATCTATATATTGCTCCGTTATTTCATAGCTTCGGGAAGCCGTAAAAACCTCATCATAAACACGGTCTAGATCCCTTAAAGCTATACTTGAAAAGCCAGGTTTCATACATGGTTCTCCTTAAAATGCTTACGTACTTCATCTATGGAGATATAGCCTTCTTTTTCACCTGCATTTCGACCTTCATTTAGTTCGCACATAAGTCTCAGCATCGCCTTTGTCTTTTCAAAATCATTATCTTCTTCTATATCTCGTATCGTGTACCTTCCCCGTCCATTTACGGTAAGATATACAGGCTCACCGACACTTACGTTTTTTAAAACAGTTTTATAGTTTCTAAGATCTGATACCGGATTGATATTTGCCATATAGCCACCTCCTAATATAAAGATAGAATAATCGTTCCGATGATAAAAGGCAATATTTTACGATTAATTTATCGTAAAATATTGCCTCTCCGAAATAACGGGTGATCACTCATACTGCATGAGTAACCACCCATCTTATATCATGATTCCTTATTTTCGTGCACGATCGACTGTTCTGTTGAGACAGCCGGACATCACAAGCATCAGTACAAAGAATAAGAAGAGATAAACCGGCAGAGATCCGATGCCAGCGAAGCGTGACACAACGCCGAAGAACGGTGCCATAAATGTAGTGCCCACATACGCACTTGCCATCTGCATCCCGACGATCGCCTGCGATTTATCCGCGCCGAAATTTGCCGGTGTCGAGTGAATGATCGACGGATAAATCGGACCGCAGCCGATGCCAAGTACAATCAGGCCCATGATTGCAAACGCTGTTCCTTCGATCGGCAGCGTGATCATGACAATGCCGACGCCCGCCACGATCGCGCCAAGCCGGATCATATTCCTGTCTCCGAGACGGTTTGAAATGAAACCACTGATAAACCGGCCGATCGTGATACCGATCGTGAACAGTGCTGCAAATCTCGCCGCGGTTTCCGTCGGAACAGATTTTACACCTACCATATAGCTGCTGGCCCAGAGCATCGTCGTCTGCTCCATCGCACAATAAGCGAAGAACATGATAAAGACAAACATCGCACCCGGGATACGAATAACCTCACGAAGCGGAATCGGTCCATCGTCTACCGGAACATCCGATATTTCAGTCCCAGCTTCGTTTACAGATTTATTTGTAATGTTAATTTCTGACTCGGTCTTCAATTTTTCTTCAGACTCTTCCGTAATCTTCTTTGAACTTCTATCCGCCGCTTCATCTGTATTCAGCTTCGGTGTCTTCTTCCACTGCGGAAGACTAAGGAAGATCACCGCAGAAAGCACAACCTGGATGATCGATACCATCCGGTAGCCGCCGTGCCAGCCCATGCCGCCGGTTAGGGCAGCACCCATAATATACGGGCTGATGGAAGCTCCGAGTCCCCAGCAGCAGTGAAGCCAGCTCATCTGACGTGATGTATAGTGAAGCGCAACGAAATTATTTAACGCGGCATCCACTGCGCCGGCACCGAGACCATACGGAATTGCCCAGAGGCAAAGCTGCCAAAACTTTCCTGAAATCGAAAATCCAAACAGCGCAGCTGCCGTCATGAACACACTGACCGCTGTCACTTTACCAGCGCCATATTTATGGGTCAGTCTGTCGCTCTGAAGACTCGACACGATCGTCCCGAAGGAAATGATCATCGTGACGACACCGGCAATCGACTCCGAAACGCCGAGGTCGAGATGCATCACCGGCCACGCCGAGCCAAGCAGTGAATCAGGAAGTCCGAGGCTGATGAAGGAAAGATAGATAATGACAAGCAGCATAGATATCATGATAGGTTCTCCTTTGATTACGAATTTACTTTTGCTATTATAGTCTCGAAGCAATTGATTCCATAGAACAAAAGTCCAAAGAAATGTAAATTTCGTCCCAATGGAGTCCCTCTTTCTTTGTTCATGGCTTTATTCAGTTCAGATATCAATGCAAATAAGTCTTTTCAGCATCTGAACCTGGTGCTAACGTAAAGGAGCAGCTATGCCTTTCACAAAGTCAAAAGTCCTTTCACTCAGTCACAATCTGATGGAATTTCAAACCTACAAGGATCCGACCTTTCCGGTCGAAATATACGATGATCACTTTTCAGATTTTTTCGACGGCAAGCTTCCCTGCCATTGGCATGAATCGATCGAGCTTGATCTCATGCTGAAGGGCTCTGCTACCTATCATGTCGACGGCGATGAAATTCCGATGACTGAAGGAGACATTGTCATGATCAGCCCCGGAATGATGCACCAGGCTGAAGCATCGGATCCGGATGGCACTCTGGTCATCGGGATCACCTTCAATCCGAAGCTTCTGGTCGGGTCGGAGGACTCTCTGCTATATCGGGATTATTTCGCACCGCTAATCCGGAATTACAAATTTTTAAGCACAGACAATGCTGACATCAGCGCAAGCATTCGGAAGCTTTATAACAGTCAAAAGGATGGTTCGCTGGACGAATATCTCTGTTTCTCATATCTCGTTCAGCTCTGGAATGAGATACTGCACTGTCCTGAAATGCCGGAACAGTCCCGCATCGATGCATCCGGAAGGCAACAGAGTCAAGAAATGAAATCGATGTTGAAATTTATCCAAGAGCATTTTTCTGAAAGCATAAAAATTGAAGACCTATGTCTCGCCGCAAGCGTCAGTAGAAGCGAATGCTTTCGCCTGTTTGAGAAATACTCTCTCTTCAGTCCTAAAGAATATCTTAACAATTATAGACTCACCCGCGCTTCAGAATATCTCCTGGATGAAACCAACAGCGTAGCCGCTGTCGCAAGCATGTGCGGCTTTGACTCGCCCAGCTATTTCAGCCTGCAATTCAAGAAGCACTACGGACAAACGCCGTTAAATTATCGGTCATCTAAATTATCCGGTTGAAAGTTTTACACGTTTTTCTCGGTATTTGCGGCGTACTAATACACGTTTTTCCAAGTCAATTCAGTTAAAAGTACTCTGATTCATCCAAAACTAAAAGCCAATGTATTAGCAGTCAAGAAAATATTCAAAAAAGCTGCTAATACTTACATGGTGGTACATCATGTAAGCATTGGCAGAAGAGACTATGCTATTCGAAACATCCTAACCAGTTTATATTTATGCTTCAGCACTCAATATCCAGAAGCGATACATACTGCTGGCCACCGTGCATGTCGCGTTCATCGCGGCTCCCTTCGATCGGGACACGCGGCAGGCTGATCTTTGCAACCTGAATCTTCTTCAGGCAGTAGATTTCGAGATCCTCCGGCTTGACATGAAACATCTCTGCGATATGTTTTCGTTCTCTTTCGAAAGCGGCAGATACTCTTTCTGTATCTTCGACGTTATTACAGAATGCATCGATCGTCAGCCAGAACGGACCTGCGTTTTTACTGCGGATGTACTTCACGGTATTTTCTATTGTGCTCATGATTTTACTTCTCCTTTTCTGATATTCTCTACCTGTATTTTCAAAAAATCTGCTTGTAAACTCATTACAGGCGAACCATTCATCACTCGCCATCAGTTTCTACATGCAATTCAAATCGTGTCATACTTGAACCGTACAAGCTCGAGCGGATCATCGACGGATACGGTGTGGTAAAGCTTAAATTCATAGATCGCGCCGCGTTCCATCTCAGCTGGTGAGAAGATAAAGCCATAGGATGGCATCTGCTTGCCCGAAAACATATTGTAGTGAAGGAGTAACGGGTTAAAGGCCTTCGTAATCTGTGTTGCCTGCTCCTGTGTATCAGCGGTCACGGTCAGTATCATGAGAAGCTCATTCGGGATGTAGCCCTCCGGGACCGGCTGCCCGGAAACAGCATTGTAACCATAGGGGCGGAGCCAGAAATGATAGCTTTCCTTCGGCACACCTGCCTTTTCAAGCTTTTCGATGCCTGCCTTTGATACCTCTTCGATCCAGCGTTCCGGCTCTTTCATGACTCTCCGATCACGGATTCCGACCATGCTGACGGTCTGATAGCCGACAGGGCCAGAGCCCTCCAGCTTCATCGTATAAGGTAGATATTCGATCATTGTGCCCTCAACACGGACTGCGGTATCGGAAAGTGCCGTATAGGTTTAATTTGTCGTATCGATCCGGATGCCCGGCTCGGTCAGCTGAATCGGATTTGCGTTTTCATAGATCAAATGTGCGGAAACGGAATAAGGTGAAACCGTGCTGCCCGGCTGTACGGAATGGATCGTGAAGCCCTTTTCGTCAAGCTCCATAAACACACACCCCGGAAGACCGGCACTTGTGCAGACACCACCGCACTCAACTGTTTTTGCCGCGTGCCAGCAGGATGCGGGATCACAGCCCTTCATCAGTGGAAATGCGGACATGACCGCTGTATCTGTAGAACGGCCTCCGATGATGATTTCGGCACCATTCTTAAACGCTTCCTGATAAGCCTCTGCACCGAGAAGCGCTACGATCGTGCTGCATTCATCGAAGGTCTTTTCTGAAATTTTCGGTGCACCCTTGAGTGCGTTGATCCTGCCCTCGCGATATTTCTTTTTGAGAATTTCCGGCTTCTGCTGAGAATAGATTCTCGCAATCTTTTTATGAATCCCGGCTTCCTCACAGATTTCTTTGATAAGCTGATATGCTGTGTCTACGCCTTCATCCGATCCACAGGTACCGGCAGAACCGATTGTCATCGGTATACCAAGCTTGTCCGCGCCGAGTACCATTCGTTTTAAGTCTCTCTTCACATCTCGAATGGAGTATTTTCCGTGTCCGGAGCCAAGATAATATGGACCGGAATCGGTCGAACCCGCATCGCTGGAAATAATATCAGGATGCATCGCGAGCCCTGCCTCAAATGCTTCCTCCGTACAGTTTAATCCTACTGCACCATATGGTACAAAAATCTTTACGTTTGCCATATTCATGTCCTCCATGTTTAAAATCCGTTTTTCTTTCACAAATCGCTTTTTTTATTAACTAAAGTATACAATCAATATTCTGAAAATATCGTCCGATTGCATGTAGAATTAGCGTGAAATCACACCCGATTCTTGCAGCTTGATGTTCTTTTGATTAATTTATGCTACAATTTTTCAGGAGTTAAATTCGATGGGTAAACTGTTAAGAGACGAAGCAACCCGGGAAAAATGGTTCAGTCTGTCGATTGGTGATCAGATTTCAAATATCGGAAGCGAAGTACTCCGGGCGGACAAATGGAAAAAACGGGGTAATTACGAACGCATGCGTTCCTTTTATGATGCTGCCATTGATTTTCTGATGCTAAGCCGCTACGATCCCAAAAATAAAAATCGTATCGGAGAATTTGACCTCTGTATCGATGAACTGGCCGATTATTTTATCGGCGAGAACAAATGGAATACGACCAGTGAAAAACTGGAACGCTATTATAACTCCTTTTTAATACCGGGGAGACCGGAAACGAACAAATTAACATCAAAACGATAAAAGTCTGTGCGGAGAATCACGAATCGTCTGTATTTTCTATCACAGCAATCTAAAAGACGGAACACGGTTTATGAAAAATCCCATTATAGTTACAACACTCTGCTACCTTGAGAAAAACGGCAGCTATCTCATGCTGCACCGCACAAAAAAAGAACATGACCTTAATGAAGGGAAATGGATCGGTGTCGGCGGACATTTCGAGGACGGAGAAAGTCCAGAGGAATGCATCCACCGGGAGGTCCTCGAAGAAACCGGCTACACCATGCATACCGTAAAGCTTCGTGGCATCATCACCTTCTGTTCACCACGCGCCCCGGAGGAAATCATGTTTCTTTTTACTTCGGATGATTTCAGTGGCACAGAAAAGATTTGCGATGAAGGTGAACTCTGCTGGATTCCAAAGGATCAGATCATGGATCTGCCACTCTGGGAAGGCGACAGAGTCTTCCTCCCGATGCTCGATACTAGGGCTGAGGTTTTTTCTCTCAAGCTCATCTATGATGCCGAGGACCATCTGATTGAAATAAAATAATGTTGTCACAAAGAACCGTTCCCGGTGACAATTTATAAATCTACATGTACCTCTGCTTCAGAATAAAGCACAGCATTTCCACTGAGCCGGATTCGGTCGCCAAGATCCAGGCAATGCAGTGTTCCGCCTCGCTTCGATGCCTGTCTTGCGAAAATCTCCTTCTTCCCAAGCACTCTCGACCAGTACGGTACGATATGACAGTGTCCTGATCCACAGACCGGATCCTCGGCGACACTTAATTTAGGCGCGAAGCTTCTTGATACACAGTCATAGTCCTTTCCCGGTGCCGTAACATGGCAGAGTAGTCCATCCAGATCCTGTACCTTCTTCTGATCCGGATTCATATTCCTGACGATCTCTTCATCCTTGTACACTAATAGAAGATCTCTACCCATATAAGCCTCTTCCGGTCTCGTGCCCAATGCTTCCGACATCTCATCTGTCACAGGTACTTCATGTAACGTAAACGACGGAAGATTCAGATCATAAAGGTCGCCTCTACGTGTAATATATACTGGACCACTCATAGTGTTAAATTTAACTGAATCAAGATCCTTCTCATAAAAGTTCATATAAACAAAGGCTGTCGCCAGCGTCGCATGCCCGCAGAGGTCGATCTCTCCACCCGGCGTAAACCAGCGAAGTCTCAATCCATCCTTCTCCTTTACAAGAAAAGCTGTCTCAGAAAGATTATTCTCCATGGCCATCTTCATCATGATGCTTTCATCCGGCCACCGATCCATCACGCAGATTGCTGCCGGATTGCCGGAAAAAACTTCGCTCGTAAACGCATCAACTATAAACTGCTTCATATCTAGCCTCCGTATATGTTAAAGCTTCTTTGATTTCGATAATTTTCCAAATCTCCTGATTTTTATGACTTTTGGAAAATTATCCGTGCTTTTCATTTGTTTCTTCTTCCGGTAGTACGCAACGATGTTCCACAGATGTCGAGAAAGCGATGAGTGTTTTCGTGCGACCGAATTGCTGAAGCTCATTGATGAGATGATCGAGATCCTCCGGATAACGGAAAACACTCTCGATAAGCATCGCATAATCACCGGTTACACAGGTACATTCAATGACATTCGGGATGCTCTTGATGAACGGATAAAAATCCTTCTTGTCCTTTGGCTCCACTTCAAGATTAATGAACGCCTTAATGGTATAGCCGAGTGCGCGATAGCCAATCACTGGCTGGTATCCACGGATAATACCGGACTTTTCCATTCTATGAATTCTTGATGCAACAGTCGGTGATGTCATAAACACTCTGTCTGCGATATCCTTAAGTGACATCCTTGCATCCTGAGATAACAGTTTCAAAATCTTCAGATCCGCTTCATCCAGATTGATTTCTTCCATAACGCCATCCTTTAATATTCTTTCTTTTTTGAAGTTCCACCCATTAAATTCAGGAGGAAATTCTTTATTAAATAAAGTTTCATTCATTATAGCATGATTGTCTAGGGTGCACTGATGCCTCTTTATTTTCTTTATTGCAAAATTCGGGATAATAAGTGAAAATATGATAATACTAAATCGAAAGGTGCTGTGTTCGTATTAATCGATACAGCTTTGCATATAAATCCTATGGCCATGACCTGGAGTCTTCTTGCAGCGGTGAATCTTCTCGGCACGATTGCGTTTGCAATCTCCGGGACGTTTGTCGGCATTCAAAATAAAATGGATCTTTTCGGAATCAATATGCTCGCGATCACGACAGCGTGCGGTGGTGGACTGCTCCGGGATCTCGTAATCGGCATAACGCCTCCGATGCTTTGTCGGAATCCGAGCTATGTAGCGATCTCAGCTGTCGTCGCAAATGTAATTTTTATCTTTCTGTATCTACATAAGGAAATGCCGGCCCGACTTGAAAAGATAAATTCTCTGGCACTCTTTTGGTTTGATACACTGGGACTTGCTGCTTTTTCAGTGAATGGTGTGATGATCGGTGTCCGCGTAGGGTACCGTGCGGAACGTAACATGCTTTTACTCGTCTTTCTCGGATTTCTTACCGGTGTTGGCGGCGGACTGCTTCGTGATGTGCTGGCACGGCGGATCCCGGATATCTTTACAAAACATATCTATGCGATCGCGTCCATCATCGGTGCTCTCGTCACGGTATTGATTCTGGTATTCCTTCAAAAGCAAACTCTGGCGATGACAGCAGGCTTTTTCGTCGTTGTTCTGCTGCGGCTTCTCGCCAGCCATTTCCGGTGGAACCTGCCGAAAATTTCGGATTAATCAGGTTGTTCATTTTGGGGACTTGCATAGTTGACTTTCACATCTCCAATAATTGAGACCTATTACACCATGATTCTGATACCCTTTCGTTAGTATAATTTTAAACATCCCAATTGAAATGTATAATGCTCTTTTTTTCTTTTTCCCATATACTTGATTTATAAAGGACAATCTGTATAGGAAAGGGGGATCGCGATGCTCACGGAAGAGACGGCACGAGTAAAGCGAAATCGTGAAAGGAATTTTATCCGGATCGGCTATATGATTCTGGCCATCCTGCTGGAGATTGCATGGCTGTACTGGGCTGTAACGTCCCTAAACAAGACGTTTCCATGGCTCTCAACAACGGTACACCTTATTTCCTTTGTTGTGGTTCTCATCGTGTACGGACGGCATCTGGATCCGTCCATCAAGCTCCCCTATATCATGCTGATCATGGCGTTTCCGATTGTCGGTGTCATGCTCTATTTTCTCAGTGAATTCGGAGCTTCCGTACAGGTCATGCGAAAGCGGCAGAAGGTGATCGATGGAACACTTTTCCCGCTTTTGCAGGCTAAAGTAGGCATTCCTGCTGGAAAGCCCAGTAAGTATACCGCTGTTAACAATGAATGCAGCTATATCTACCACGCGTCGGGATATCCGTGGTATCGCGGCAATGATGCACATTTCTTTTCGTCAGCGGAGGAAGGGCTCAAAAGTCAGATTGAAGAGCTGAAGAAGGCACAAAAATACATCTTCATGGAGTATCATGCAGTTGAAGATGCGGAATCTTTCGCGCCAGTACATCAGATCCTTCGGGAGAAGGCAGCTGCAGGACTCGATGTCCGACTGTTCTATGATGATCTTGGTTCCATAGAAAAAGTAAATAAATCCTTTTGCGAGCTTCTGAACGGCGAAGGAATCAAATGCCGGATCTTTAATAATGTAAATCCAGCCCTCCGCGTGTTCATGAACAATCGTGATCATCGGAAGCTGACGATTATCGATGGTGTCGTAGGCTTCACTGGCGGCTATAACCTCAGTGATGAATATTTTAATCTCACCCATCCCTTCGGCGAATGGAAGGATACCGGCGTGATCGTCCGTGGCAACGCTGTGCAGAGCATGACCGCGCAATATCTCGAAATGTGGAATCTCATGCAGCCAGAGCAGGACACCTGGGAAACGCTAGCACCCTTTTTCGTATCATCGCCGGAGGAACCGGATGCGAAGGGTATTATCCAGCCGTATGCGGATTCACCGCTTGATGAAGAGCATGTAGGCGAAAATGTTTACCTCAACATGATTCATGCCTCCGAGCACTATATTTATTTTATGACGCCCTATCTCATCATCCCAGATGAGTTCAGCCATGCACTGCAGCTTGCCGCGAAGCGGGGCGTGGATGTGCGCATTATCACACCGGGCATACCGGATAAAAAGATCGTGTTTCAGGAGACAAGATCCTATTACGCTGCACTGGCGACAGCAGGTGTCCGGATCTTCGAATACACGCCAGGCTTTGTGCATGCGAAGGAATGCGTGGTCGATGATGTGGCTGCGACCTGCGGTACCATCAATCTTGATTACCGGTCGTTCTGTCATCATTTTGAAAACGGCGTGTTCTTTGCAAACTGCGCGCCGGTTTCCGAGATCCTGGAGGATTTCTATCAGACGTTTCCGGATTGTCATGAAGTCACAGAAGAGTTCAATAAACACCGCTCCTATCCGCTTCGAATCTGGCAGTGCATCCTGAGGCTGTTCGCGCCGTTAATGTAAAATCTCTATATAAAAAATACAATTCACCCGCGCTAAGGTTATATTCCTGATAAAATATAGTGAGAAGAGCAGAAATTACGGCAGCAAAAACCTTCCGTGGGAGTGTCTGGTGTTAGCATTATGAGTAAAATTACGGCTTATATTAAATCACATAAAAAGGAATGCGTACGGATATTGATGGTGCTCTGTATCATTGGTCTTTTAATAGTGATTCTACAGGCTGCCTTCAATAATGTCCTGACCCTATTCCTGGAAAATATGGATGCCGTCCGCACCTTTATCAATCAGCATAAGACCGCTTGCATACTGCTGTGCATATTTCTTCTTGCCGCACAGACCTTTTCCGCGATCATTCCAGCGGGACCTTTCCAGATCATGGCCGGCTATGCGTTCGGCACATGGATGGGGCTTGTCTGGTGTATGGTGGGATCCATGCTCGGAAGTTTTCTCGTTATGCTGTTTACGAAGAAGCATGGTCTCAAGATGATTGAAAAACGGCTTACTGAAGAGCAAAAGGCACAGATGGAACGCTTGAGATCCTCTGATAATCTGATGCGCTGGCTGATCACGCTATACGTGATCCCCGGCTCGCCAAAAGATTTCCTCACCTACTTCGCGGGAAGCAGCGATATTTCTATCCCGGTCTGGATGATCGTGAGTTCGTTCGGACGGATCCCGGGAATCCTTCTCTCTACGTTAAATGGCAGTGCTCTACAGAAAAAGGATACTCCGCTTCTGATTGCAACCATCGTGCTTACGATACTGATCACGCTCGGAGGGCAGCTGGTTTACAAAAAGTTTAATAATAAATCTCATAATAACAAACCTTAAATAAAAAAGTGTTGCAAAAGGGGCTGTCGCACAATCGACGGCCCCTATTTTGATTATCCCTTCGCGAAATCCTCGGCGAGCTTCGGCATCCACTCGGAAATGTGAATGTGCTGCGGGCAAACCTTTTCGCACTGACGGCAGGCAATACAATCGGAAACTTTGCCATTGCCCTTTGCGACGTAATTGTCATAATACTCGATTTCCGGAGAAAAGTCCTCGCGATGCATGAGTCTTCTCGTATTATAGAGTGCGAAGTACCGTGGAATCAAAATATGCTTCGGACAATGGTTTGCTTCGACACAATAGCGACAGCCCGTGCATGGGATCGCGATATTCTGTCGGATCATCTCAGCCGCCCTCAGAAGCAGCGCGTTTTCCTCCTTTGTCAACGGCATGAAATTTTCCATATACGAGGTATTGTCTGAAACCTGCCCCATCGTACTCATACCGGAAAGAACGACCATGACCTCCGGAAGGCTCGCCGCAAAGCGAATCGCCCAGGAGGCAGGACTCCAGTCCGGGTGCACTGCTGTAAGCATTGTTTTCACCTCTGTAGGTACGTCTGCGAGCGTACCGCCCTTTACCGGTTCCATGACGATAACCTTCTTGCCATGCTTCACAGCGACTTCATAGTTCCGACGTGACTGGATGCCGGCGCTCTCCCAATCGAGGTAGTTGATCTGAAGCTGCACGAATTCGAAAAAAGGATTTTCCGTGAGCACTTCATCGAGGAACTCTGGCGTGTCATGGATGGAGAAGCCGAGGCAACGGATCTCACCCGATTCTCTCTTCTTTCGGAGAAACTCGATCACACCGAATTTCTTCGCCTTCTTATAATTCTCAATGTTCATGTCGTGCACGAGGTAATAATCGAAGTAATCAACATGGAGCTTTTTCTTCTGCTCCTCGTAAATCTTCTCGACCTCATCCGCGCTCCGGAGCATCATATCCGGCATCTTCGTCGCGATCGTAAATTTGTCTCTCGGATATCGATCGACGACCACCTTACCGACCGTACCTTCACTTGCGAAGTCATGATACATCCACGCCGTATCGCAGTAGGTAAAGCCACGCTGGAAGAAAAGGTCGACCATCTTCTCGACCTCGGGAATATCGATCGAGGTCTGATCCTCCTTGTTCTTTAACGGCAGACGCATAAAACCAAACCCAAGCTTTTTCTCCGGTACCTTCATCCTGAAACCTCCTGTTCTTATGCCAATGCTTACACTTCGTTGGCTGAAGCCTTTTCACCCTTCCAATGGAAAACAATAAGATGCGCTCTTCCGAGGGCAACCATGATTGCCGGAATCAGAATCAGCTGCAGAATGATACCCGGAACGGTCTTCACGAAATAGGCGGTCGCCCATACGGCTAAAGAATAACCTTTACCGTTCAATGAAAGCAGAATCGCTGTTGCCAGGCCTCCGATGATTCTTCCCAGAATCATCGCCGGAATCAATGCCTTATATACGGCAAGGATGCATTTCCATGGTGAAAGCTTATAGAGAAGCCCTGCGACCAGTCCGTAGCATAAAAGCTCAAAGGACATCGCAATCGCGACCGGATAGAGCGGTGGCATGCCAAATAGAACCGAACGAAGAAGCGGTGTCAGGATGCCTACAACAGCGCCGTAAAACGGACCGCAGACAAGACCGCACAGAAGCACCGGCAGATGCATCGGACTAAGCATTTGCCCGATTGCCTGCATTTGCATCGTGACGGATGGCAGGATCAGGCCGAAGGCCAGAAAGATCGCCGCAAGTACCATATTCTGTATCTGATTTATTTCCTTCTGATTCTCATTCATTTTCTTTTCCCCTTCTGTATACATGCTGTATGTTTATCATCGTATCTCCAGGCTCGATCACCATTTCGTTTTAGATAAAACCACTATCAAGTGACAATCCGTATCTTTAAACTATTTGCATTTGCGATAGAATAGAGCTCTGTATGACAAAGTCACAGTTTTCACGAATAGACAATTCCATGCGGTATTTTCTTTCCATAGGAAGCCACATATGACAGAACCATTCGAAACGTTCTCCTTCTCTTTGCTTGAGACGCTCCATGCAAACCGATTCTTCTGTATCAAGAAACAGATTGAGATCACTATACGGTAGAAGCACTGGCAGCATAGAGTAATTACCTTCCAAAAGGACCATGCCGGTCGGATGTAGGCATTGTTCCTTGCCGTAAATATCCTCACGGCAATGGTATGGACGGTAGGTTACGGTCTGATTTTCCCATAACGGCTTCAGGACTTCCCCCACCAGCCGTTCCGTGTCAATGTTTCCGCTCGGAACGCTCTCCCAATTCTCCGCACGCTTCGACCACGGAAGATAAAAATCATCCATGTGGATGACCTGCCAATCGTACTGCTCTGCCATGAAGCTTGCGAGCGTCGATTTCCCGCTGCCGCAAGGGCCTTCCAGCGCGATCAAAATAAATTGACCAGCCTTTTCTTTGGAGGCTTTCTCTGCAACGTTTATTAATTCCGCGATACTATGTATTGTCTTCATACTCGGATCTTATTCCGTCCCGGGAATGTGTTGTACTTGTCCGGTTCCCAGTCCGGTTTCAGGTCCTTCACAATCTCCGTAACTGAGATTTCTTTATCATTATGGTCGATATCAATAATCCGGTACTTGTCATTGCCCATGCCGAGTTCCTTCATATACGTAAGCTGGCGAAGTCCGTGCCGACTCTCGATTCGCTCGATCATATGCCTCCCGGCATGCTGCGGCATCGCGTAGATAATATCGACACATGCCTGATCGATCGACAGAATATCGAGTGATCCGAGAATGCCTACATCAGGCGTCTGCACCGGTTCGCCTTCCTTGCCTTCACAGTCACAGGAAACCGACATGTTCCGCATGACATTGATAAACGAAATCTTCTTTCCGAAGTGATCCACCGTCGCATGCGTCGACTCCGTCATACGCTCCATGAACTCTTCCTTCGCGATATCCCACTGGTCATCGGAGCCCGGTGTCGTATGAATCTCTGCCTTACCGATTCTGCCATCTGCACAGCCGATACCGATGTTTTTATTGGAGCCGCCGAAGCCACCCTGCGTGTGCCCTTTGAAATGTGTCAAAGCGAGGAAGGAGTCATAGTTGAGAAGGTGGGAACCGACATGCATCTCTGTGAACCACTTGCCGTTATGCACCGGCAATGTGGCAACACCCTCTTCATCCATGATATCGACAGGACTGAACGTCCAGCCGTTTGTCTCGAGTGTTTTTCTGTGGTCTTCTGTCGTATAACGTCCGCCATCATAGTAGGTGTTCGTCTCGACGATCGTGCCCTTATCCTTGAGCCTCTCATCAAGAAGACTTCTTACTCACGGACGCGGGATGATGTTCGGGCCCTCCGGCTCGCCGGTGTGAAGCTTGATTGCAATCTTACCAGTGAGATTACTGCTCACCCGGTCATACATCCTGATGAGTCCCTCCGGACTCAAATCTCTCGTAAAATAAACGACAGATTCCTCACCTGTTCTTTTCTCGTACGGGATGTAAACATTACCGCCTGTTCCAGGCTTCTTTGCTGTCATATGGTACTCCTTTCATTTATGCCTTTTTAAAGTATAATATACCACTCCAAATATAGCGAATAGTTTCTGTGCATTTCCTGTTATTCCTTGTTTGCATATCTGCCGTAAAGAAAAAGGTCTGCATACACATGGGTATTGCAGAACCTCTTTATGCTATATATTCGCTATTTCATCATTTCTTTTTCGGGGCATAGTCTCGCATTTCCGGGATGACGCCACCCGCCACTGCCCAGAGATAAAGGCTTGCGACACTGCAGTACGGACTGAATCGCCGCCTGTATTTTTCAAATAGCTTCCGATCGATTTTCCTATGGTGATAAACCATGCGAAGTCCCCGAAGGATCGCGAGATCACCGAAGCTGAACACATCCGGCCTCTGCAGGCAGAAGAGAAGGATCATCTCGGCGGTCCAGACACCGATACCCTTTAGTGCTGCCAATGCTTCGATCGCGTCCTGATCTGACATCCTGGATACGGCTTCGATATCGAACACACCTGTATGAACCTTCTCCGCGAAGTCCTTAATATACTTCACTTTCTTAAAGGTTGTTCCCATGGACTGCAGCTCGTTTACATCCGCTTGATAAATAATCTCCGGTGTCACTACGCCATATTTATCAAGCATCCTCTTCCATATCGTTTGCTGTGCCTTCGTCGAAATCTGCTGCCCTATGATATGATGAATCACGGCGGAAAAGAGATCTGTATCAACCTCTCTGTTCACATGACCGATTTGATTGATGACTGCCGCCATCCTTTCATCCCGTGACTTCAGATATTCTGTTTCTACTTCGCCATATTGAAAGTACATTTTTACTCTCCTACGATAAACCACCCAGCAAAGTGATCATCCCACCGGTATGAATAAATACGATCGTTTCACCCGGCTTGAAATATCCTTCCCGACTCATGTCGAGAAGTCCAGCAAATGCTTTTCCGGTAAAAAGTGGATCCAGAAATATACCGGATTTCGATGCCATCAGCTTCATCGCATCCCGACCTTTTGTGGTCGGTTCAGATGCACCCTTTCCGCAGGAAAAATATACATGTACATCCGAAAGATCTACATCGACGGAATATCCGCCAAATATCGCCGCGTCCTTCACCTGCTTCATCAGAGTTTCCGCATGCTTAAACCTTCGACCTATTGACACAGCTGTAGCCCTGGTATCAGGGCTATACAGCTTCGTGCCGAGAAAAACACCCGCATAAGTGATGCCGGTTCCGCCGCAGCAAACCACATGATCGACATGGATATGTTTCTTCTCCGCTTGTTCGTAAAGCTCCTGCATGCAATCCACATATCCGAGAATTCCCAATGTCGTTTCTGCTCCCGGCTTGATCACATACGGATGGTGACCGTCATTCTTAAGCTTCGTCTCTACAGATCTAATCTCTTTGTTCAGCGAAGTCGTCTGTCCATCCATCGCAAAATGCAACGCGGCACCAAGCAGCTCGGCAAGACCTCTCGTCACCGAACCTGTCGATTCCGGAACCACCATATGAACCTGCATGCCGACCTTCGCCGCGCAGGCTGCTGCGGCAATCGTTTGATTGGATCTGGATCCTCCACCCACAATCAGACAATCACATCCTTCTGCCAAAGCTTCTCCCAGCAGATACTCCATTCGTCGGATCTTATTGCCTCCGAAACCGACACCATTCAGATCCTCTCGTTTTATGAAGAACCGCCTGCTATCCTCCGTCAGTGGCAAAAAGTCCTTCACCTCCTGAAGCGGCGTCGGATAAAGGCCAAGCTTTATCCTTGGTGCATTTTCTTTAACTACATTTTCGCAGAATTTATAGTCATCTTTTATTATACACAACTACCATGTCAATATCATGGCGAAATAAAAGCGGCTACATAATGGCGCCTCTCTTATTATTCGCTTATTGACGAGAATATATTGCTAATCTCCGTAAAGGCTTCTATCGCCTCATTGAAGTCCTGCTTTTTATCCGTATAGAGCAGGTCCTCATGCAGTCTTTCATATTGCCTGCGCACATCACTGTTAAAACAATTGCTCCACGATGGAAAATCGTATGCCGCTACAGGATTATACTCCTTCGGCAGGCCTCGCTTTTCCAGGTAGAAACTGTCTGTCTTCTTGGTTTTCTGAAGCAACTCCTTAAGCGTTGCCGTATCGTTCAGAAACTCTTGTATGTCTTTCCGCTTCAACAGCATAGTCACATCATAGATGTGGCGAACCTTACGGACCATGTCACCGCAGATGGCGTGACGCTTGACGGCCATCACTTTATCTAAGAATGTTCTTGTAATATCCAGTGTATTGACAGTAACATCGCGGAGTTCAAACTCAGCAATAACGTCTTCCATTCCCTGGTCTGCAAGGTAATCCTGAATATAGGTCCGAAGTGATTTCTTTGCATAAGGGTCCGGCCGGATGCTCGAGCCTATCTCCAGCTTCACTTTTCCGTTTTCAGAATCCGAATCATCGAACCACACATTTGAGCTCTTATTCCTGTCGTTACGCTCGCCTGGAATTTTCTCCAATCTGAATCCTGACGACATCACATTTTCGACCTTTTTGAGCTGCTTGTCATATTGCTTTGGTCCAAGATTTTCCCTTGGAATATAGGTCAGATCGATGTCCTCTGAAAATCTGGCGATAGAGCCTGGATAGCATTTTGATAATGAAGTGCCGCCCTTAAACACACACTTATCCGCGTACTCGCTCTGCTCAAGCTTCTGTAGCATCATTACAATGAAGTAGTCCCTCTTCACGGCTGCTGCGGGAATACCGATCCAGTGGGCTGTAATTTCTATAAGGTCAGCGAAATCATCTTTTTGTTCATGAAGCCTCATAAATCTTCCTCACATCCGGCATTTTATATTCTGACATAGACGACAGGTATTTCCCCAATCTACACGGGACGCCAAGGTAATCCATGCACTGCTTCATAAAAGCTATGGTCGCTCTCTTGTATGTTCTATGAGTCAAAACATAGTCAGCGATTTCATCAGAATACTCTTTTGAGAAGCTCTTCATGTAATCGGCAAAAGCGCCAGTGTTCATATCCTGAATTCTGCCGTAGTTCTGAAGCACCTCAAAAGCTTCAATCGTGCTTTTTATTTCAGGGCTCAGTTCCATTTCGATTTTTGAAACAGAGACATTGCTGATATTTTTCTTATGCTCTCTGACCAATACAGAAAGGACCTCTGCATTCTTACTTACCTGCGTAGTAAGCCCTTTATTTACATAAAGACGATAACCAACCAGCAGTCCTCTATTCGTTCCTGTAAAATGAGAGACGATTTCTTTCTCGCTTATTGGCACCATACCAAAGCGGGATTTTTTAGGACGATAATACATGCCCTTCGTCAAATGAACCAGCTCACCTGCTTTTGTCATCCTCTCAAGGGTCTTATAGTAGCTTTGCTCTGAAACCGGCTTGCCTGATTTCTGGTAAAAACGTGCTGCTTCGATGATCACATTCTCGGGCTGCTGCAAGAGAATAGATCTCACCGTTCCTATGTTATTCGCCATGTGACCACCACCTTTCCAACAATAATATACATCAGCCGGTGTTCAAATGTCAAGTAAATTTTATTTTTACTTGACATTTTCTTCGCTAATCTTTTTGTTTGCCTGCTTTTTTCTTTGACACTTTCCTGTGCAGTTGAGGTGAATAGTGTCCGAGCTTCGTTCTGAATACCGATCCATCGATGAACTGCACTTCTATCCTCTTCTCCGGATAAACCGTAATGCGTTGGACCAGCATAGCAATGTCATCTTCACAGATTGAACTCAACTTCCAGTCGCTGACTTCCTGGATTTTCTCAGTGTCCAGGCATAAAGCTCGGAAACAACGCTCTACTGCTGAGTTCTTGCGAATCAGATGTCTGGCGGTGCGCATCAGAATAATGGTGAGCTCATTGTCGTATAGATAATGGCATGCGCATCGAGCGCCTTTGTTGACGTTGCCGCTTCTACCACGACAGACTCACATTTCATCAGAATAACCTTTACGCAAACTTACTCTACGACCGAATGGCTTACCGCATATTCCACATCGAAGTCTCGGCGCCCATAAGTTGTTGCCGCTATAATGCCCCGAAGCTGGTCTTTCACTCAGTTTTTCCTGGACGACATCAAACACGTCTCTATCGATAATTGGCTCATGACCGTTCTCGACATAGTATTTAGGGAGGGTTTCGTTCTTAACTTTCTTTTTCGTTCTGAAATCCTCAACATAGAATTTCTGAGATAGCGCATCTCCTTTGTATTTTTCGTTGTGTAAAATACTTATAACCGTAGCACCGGACCATTGTGGAGCATTACAGATTGTTTTTATTCCCTCGCCATCGAGTAACTTCCCAATCTTTTCGGAGGAGTAGTCAAGCAGGAACAATGTAAATATCTTTCTTATGACAGCAGCCTGCTCCTCGTTGATTACAAATCCCTTGTCATATCCCCAGAACTTACTGTAGGCGACAGAATATTTGCCGTCTTCAAATAGTTTTCTGATACCCCATTTTGTGTTCTCGGATATGCTGTGGCTTTCCTCTTCGGCGAACATGCTGAGGAGTGTCAGCACAAACTCGCCCTTTGAGTCCAAGGTCCAGATGTTTTCCTTCTGGAAGTAAACCTCCACATCCAGGGCTTTCAGCTTTCGGATTATGACGAGCGAATCCACTGTATTCCTGGCAAATCGGCTGAGAGACTTCGTCACGATCAGGTCAATCTTGCCACTCTCACAATCAGCGACCATCCTGTTGAATTCCACACGTTTAGTATGTTCCGTACCGCTGATTCCATAGTCAGCATAAGTTCCAGCATAGACCAGGTTCTCACGGTCCTGGATAAACTTTTCAAAGTAGCTCTTCTGCGCTTCGAATGAGTTTTCCTGTTCCTCTTTGTTAGACGACACTCTGGCATAAATGGCTGTCCTTTTCTTTCGAAGCCCTACCGGCAGTTGCTTCTCAGGTATTTCTGTGATTTTCATGTCACACCTGCCTTCGGGTAATGCCTCGGAGCCCGGACCAGCCAGGGACCTCCAATGATCTGGTGAAGTGATTTGTTTCCTCGCTCAGACTTTTTCGAGCAGCCTGGTACTCTTCTTCAGTGATAACTCCCGCATCAAGAAGGTCATCGAGCAAGATGCAGCAGCTCCTGAAAATCATCTCTGAATGTAATTTTCCTTGTTCCATTACGTGCCTCCTTTAGACTTCAATCTATTGCTCTAAAGTAGGTACATATCAAGTAAAATTTCTAATAAAAAAGCCTGTCCAGATTCTATCCAGACAGGCTCATCATTATTTTCCTAACAGGTTTTTGTAAATTTCTTTGTCATAGTCTTTGAACACATTAAAGATGACCTTCTTAACCGAAGTATCTTTCTTCAGGTATTCCCGCACAGTAGCTACCGCGATCTCGGCTGCCCGTTCATTAGGAAACATGAACACGCCGGTCGAGATACAGCAGAAGGCTACGCTCTCCAGATTGTTCTGCGCCGCAAGGTCAAGGCAGGACGTATAGCAGGAGGCCAGCTGCTCTTCGAGCTTTTTCGTAACCTTCCACTGTACGATCGGTCCTACGGTATGAAGGACATACTTGCATGGCAGATTGTACGCCGGTGTGATCTCAGCAATACCCGTAGGCTCTTCATAGCCCGGTCCATGTGCATTCATCAGGTCATCACAAGTTTTCCTGAGCCGGATACCGGCGAACGTGTGAATACAGTTTGCGACACCCTTCAGAATCACACATTTCTCCACCTTGGGAGAATTCGGTCATTGTAGTCTCTTCTGATTCTGTTTCAAGAGTGCCGCTGCGTCCGAAAAAATAGTCTTCCTCGCCGGAATAGTCTTCGGTGACGCAGCCCTTGATATAAATGTGGCAGACCTCATTTTTCCCGTCTCGGGTCACATAGACACGCTCCACAATGCTGCCGATCAGCGATACGATCTCCGTGGGTTCTGCATCCTTCACCAGTTCCCGGAAGGACAGCAGCGTCTCCTTGATCTTTTCATAATCCCTGATATGAGCCTGTTGGTCCTCCAGCTCCATCTCCAGCCTCGAGAGCGTCTTCCGCTTTGCGAAGATCTCCTCGGTCATCTCATTGATATCCGCCTCAAGATATGGCCTTGTGGTTTCGGAAGCCGTCCGCAAGGCTTTCACCTGGGCCTTGATATCCCGGTCCAGACGGTCGATCTCTTTCTGAAGCGAAGAGATCTCCTGCTGTGTCTTGTCGCCTTTTACGGTCTGGTCGATCTGCCGCTGGATATTGGTGAGATAATAGTTCTGCTCTTCGTCTGACAGGGAGGAAAGCTTCTCTACGATAAACTCATCAAACTCCACGCCGTGAACCGCCTGGTAGTCGCAGGAACCTTTCCGGACCGCATTCGGACAGGCGTATTTGAACCGCGGTTTCCCATGTGTATACCGTCCGCTTTCTGAAACCACGTTCAGGCGCTGATGACACAGCGGGCAGTAGATGAGGCCTGCCAGCAGCGCGTTGGTTGCCCGGTGCGGCCTGTTGTAGCGGTCAGCGATATCCAGCTTTAAAGTCTGCGCTGTCACCCAATCCTTGCCTTCAATGAATCCTTCGTGGCGGCCGATGGCAATGATCCATTCACTGATGTCTTTCTCCCGGACCGTCTTAGAAAACTCCGGGTGAAGGAAAGTTGAGTCGTCACTTTCTTCCCGCATCTCACGGGTACGGTTATAAACCGATATCCCGTGAAGACCGTCGTAATCTGCTTCCTCGCCGTAAATATCCCCGTCATGCTCGATGAAATAACGGAAGGCATCCTGATCGGCGCTGCAGTAGACCGGATTCGTCACGATATCCCGCACCGACTGTGTATTGAAGGGAAGACCGGTCTTTGTCCGATATCCCTCTGCATTCAGCTTCCGGGCAGCCGCATTGTAGCCTCTGGTAGAAAGGAACGCCTGAAACACATGCTGCACCAGTACCTTTTCTTCCGGAATCGTGACGAGATAGGCATACCCATTCTTCTTGCTGCCACTGCCATGCTGGGACCGGTCAACTGAAAAGCCTGTCGGCGGAATCCCTCCCATCCAGCGGCCGTCCTTTGCCAGCTCGATCAGGTTGTCGGTGATCCTTTCCTTGATGACGTCGCGCTCAAACTCCGCAATGATGCCGAGCATCTGGATCATCATCTTGGAATTGCTGTCCTGGGTGTTCAGGTTGTTGGAACTGATCAGCAGGGCAACATTATGCTTGTTCAGGTAGTCGATCATCGTGGTGAGATCCGACATCTTGCGGCTGATACGGTCCAGCTTATAGCAGACGATAGCACGAATCTTGTTCTGTTCCACATCGCGGATCATCCGCTGGAAATCCGGCCTATCGGCATAAAAGCCGCTCTTGCCTTCGTCCTCATATACCTTGAATTCATAGTCAGCCGGGAGTTTTAGATGCAGTCTGGCATATTCGCGGCAGTACTCCTCTTGATTTGCAATGGAGTCGCCTTTGTGGGTGATCTTTGATTTCCTGGCATAGATCACAACAGCACGATCATCTTGTTTTGTATGATCATTCTTTTTCAAAGAATCACCTCCTTGTTTTTCTTTAACACACACGCATTATACCACGAAAAATAAAAAAAGCCAGAGGGAATCTGATGTTTTTCAGAAATCCCTCTGATTGACTTGATTGGCATCGCTGAAGGCCTATCTTCAGCTGGCCTTAAGATACTCCTTAAGATCGATCTGACGGAGTGCGGCTATGTCCTGCTTCTGGATAAACCTCGCCGCAAGCTTCAGCCGTTTATCCTGGAATTCACGCATGACCTGCTTCCTGTTATCCCCGAAATGAATCACACACTCCATATCCCTGTAGCGATTGTCTTTCAGCAAAGGCATCACCTCCCCGACTCCAACTCATGGAGCTTGTCCGGTGAGCTTCTGTCGGCATAGGCTGCCAGCACCTCCGGCGGAATCCTCTCCAGAAGGGATATGGCTTCCTCGTAATCATGCTGCAGCTTCAGATCTGCCATTTTCTTCAGGATGCTTTCCTGCTGAGATTCCTTCAGTTCGGCGGATAAGGTTTCATTTTGCAGCTCAAGAGCTGTGTTTTCAGCCTTCATCGTGCTGTAAGCCTTGCTGTACTTTCTGACCTGGGTGCTCATCTTTTCGACGCTCGGGATATATTTGTCCAGCACCTTCCCGATCTCAGCAGCCTTTGCCTTAGCATTGAAGGCATTGACCTCCGTGAGCAGGCTCTCCAGCTTCTCACGCTGTTTATTGAGCCGAGTCATCTCTTTGAAGACCCGGGGCGGGATATAGTCCCTTCCGGTCTCGCTGGCGCTTTGTCCGCGCTCTAGTTCCGGGTACTTCCGGACCATATGCTCCCAGTAGGCATCCTGCCATTTGGTCAGCTTCTTTTTGTTGCCCACGATCTCTTTCGCCGAAAGCCTCCCGTCCTCTGTCAGCGGGACAAAAGAAAGGTGCATATGGGGCGTTGTCTCGTCCATATGCACCACGGCTGAAATGATCGTATCCGGATCCTGTTTTTGTTTGATGAACTCCAGCGCCTCCTGGAAAAAGGCCTTCTTCTCTTTCATGCTCTTTCCCTGGAAAAACTCCGGGGTGGCGGTGATCACCGTCTCCACCAGCCTGACGCTGTCGGTCCTGGTCCGGCATCCGGCCTCCCGGATCTGCCGTTCTGCCTCCGCCCGGTACCGCCCCTGGGGTTCGACCAGGTGATAATTCAGATGCGTCCGGGTCGGGTCGATGTCCGGGTTGCTGGCGTAAGATTCCTTGGTTCTTTCATCATGGGCCTCAATCTTTCCGATCTCCGGCCCCTTGTATTTCATAAAGCGCATGATCGCGTACTGCGGTACTGCCATTGTGTTTGCTCCTCCTTCAAACTCTGTAATGAAAAAGACTTCGTGATTTTTGCGTTCGTACGTACATGCGTACAGCCGGCACCCGGGATGGGCACCGAACGCTTGTACGCACGTACGCATGATTTGACAACTTTATTTAAGAAAGGGATTATTATGATCGATGACCTCGACGCCACGGTATCCCCGGCAGCGTTTGCCCTTCCCGCGATAGATGTTGTTGTCAGGAATCAGGTGGTAGACTTCAGCATACTGGGAAAGAAAGTTGGCGAAGCTCTTCATGGAAAGAGCATTCTCCGCATTGTCATCACACCATTCCTTGTATGCCGCATACAGGTCGCTGGTCGCCGCCTTGCTGTCTTCATGAAAGGTGAGATACCCCTCAGACGCCAGGAACTCCAGGATGTTGTTGGCGTCCTTTACAATAGCGGCGATGTTCTCCTTCGACCGTTCGCTGATGGTGAAGCGATAGTCATTGGCAATGAGGCGCTTTAAGCCTTCCAGGCACCAGAGCAGGATACCTTCCTTTTCCGCGATCATCTTTTCCACCAGATACGGGTCATCGACACGACCTTCGGGCTTGTCCTTCGTGGTGATCACGATCTGCCGCCGGAAAAAGCCGTCAGACCGGTCGTGAAGCGCGGTGAGGGCACCGTTTCCAAAGCAGAGGAAGCGGACATACAGAAGGCTCTGATAACTTTGGATGCCTTTGCGTTCGACATCCATCTGGCATTCGGAGGTGACGATGGATTTGATATAGTTCGTCTTACTCAGCGCACTCATATCCATGTCGTCATCCACCATCAGGAGCCTGTCCTCCAGATCCGCCCTCGCGAACTTGTTTGTCTCAACCTTCTGGATACTGGTGGTGTTCATGCTGATCCCGAGGATCGATTTCATGACGAGTCCCACACGCGACTTGCCCTCGCCGCCTTTTCCGATCATCAGGAGCATCTTCTGGGCCCTGGTCGTAGGGAGCAGGCAGTACCCCAGGTACTCCTGCAGCGTCGGGATGTCCTCCGGCACCAGGAGCTCCGAAATGAACTTCAGCCATACGTTCGGCGTGCCTGCTGCCGGATTGTAGGAGACGTCCAGCCGGTTCCGGCAGTATTCCTTTTCTTCGCTGAAATGGCCGTCCAGATACCAGGTGCCGTTGGACACATGGATGCGGTCCTGATGAAGCGGGATCTCGTCGGCAAATGCCATCATCTTGACCGCTTTCATAAGATCCTCGACCTTCCTTGCAGTCCCGGTCTTGACCCAATCGCAGATCTCCATGAAGATCTCGCGTTTCAGGGCAGCCTCGTCGGGGATAAGACCCTCGACGGTATACAGCTTGCCATGGACACATTTCATGGGAAAGGCCTCCAGAAACGAGCAACAAAACATCATCTCATCGATCCTGCGATCCTCGGTGACCCATACCGGAGCGTCAGGAGGCAATGTTGATTTCCTCGGCATTCTCCGACCTCCTTTCTTCCTCACGGGCTCTTCCCACACGATCTTCGAGATCGGTGATCTTGCCGTCCTTCATCAGTTCCATTACCACAGCCTTTCGCTGTTCAAGGTCGCCAACCGTTAAAAGGTCCGCCAGGTATTCGATATAGGAGAGCATCTGACAGGCCTCCACAAAGCGGTCATCGGGCTCCTCGTCCATCGAGGCGGGTGCGTACTGCACCTTCCAGTCCTCCAGAAGGTGCAGATAATCACAAAGCACCCGCTGACAGTAGCGTTCGTCATCACGGAACGCCCTGATCATCGGGTGCCTGGGTTTTGCAAGCGCGGCTGCTTCCGGCGGCTTATCCGGGTCGATACCGAAGTCCTCCGCGATCTTCCTGGCCGCCTCGTAAGGGCTGAGGTTAAACAACTCTGCGACCAGGTCGATCACATCGCCTTTCGCTCCGCATCCGAAGCAGTAGTAGAAGTCCGGATTGAGCTTGAGGCTCGGGTGACGGTCATTGTGGAATGGACATCGAGCCATGCTGTGGCGGGTCACGGTAAGCCCGTATGCCCTGGCGGCTTCCGGCACGCTGACGTTTGCTTTGACAGTTTCAAATAGGTTCATAGTCGGCAGTTCCTCCTTTAAGATTATTTGGATTTTTCATCCTGGTTTCTTATACGGAGAAAATGCCGGTCAGCTGAAGAATAAGGCGTTTTCGGGATTTGGAGGAGATGACGGAGGAGAAAATTGCAAAAATGCAATCGAGACCGGATTATGGGACATGAAGAAGAGCAGAATAGATATAACGGCTGATTCCTCGCGTTAAATAGCAGTTAAGCCGGTAACTTTTTCAAATCTCCTGAAAAATACCGCCTTAAGTGCCAAATAGTGATGCCAGGATTCGCAATTTAAGAATATACACGCATCGGTCATATTTTAAATTTCTATTTTAAGATATTGTTGCTTTTCGCGAAATCTTAAAGTATAATGGCGACATACCGAAGAGCCATCTGCAGACAGGCTGCAATGGCTGCCTCTATTATCCCAACGTACAGGAGATGATTCTATGATCCTCAGAGAGCACTATATGACACAGATCAGACCTTTCTATGAGAGTGATCTGATCAAAATCATTACCGGTATCCGTCGGTGCGGGAAATCCGTAATCTTAAAGCAGGTTTTGAATGAACTTGAAGCCGCCGGAAAGAGATGCTTGTTTCTGGACTTTGACCTGAGGCCTATCAGGACGAAGATTCCGAATGCAGATGCCCTCATTGCCTACGTAAATGATTATCTGGGAGATGATAAGCTCTATGTCTTCCTGGATGAAGTCCAGAATGTTGAAGGCTGGAACGAGGCAGCGAGGACGCTCCGGCTCTATAATACTTCCGTTTTCATTACAGGAAGCAATTCCAAGCTGCTGTCCCGGGAGTTTACAAAGGAATTATCCGGACGCTATGTTTCTTTCCGCATCCGGCCCTTCGTATACCGTGAGGCCAAAGAGTACGCGGACCAGCTGGGGCGCAGTTTTGAAATCAGCGATTACCTGGTCTGGGGCGGGTTCCCCGCGGCGCTGGAGCAGCCCGATGCAGAATCCATGAAACGCTATCTGAACGATCTCAACAGTACCATTATCTATAATGACCTGGAAAACCGATACAATATCCGAAAGAAGGATGTGTTTGAGCGCATCGTTGATTACATCCTGGTTTCCAATGCCAGGATCTTCAGCGCAAAGTCCATTGCCGACTATATGAAGGGGCAGAATATTTCGGTTTCCGTTCCGACAGTGATTAAGTATCTCGGCTATTTGAAAGAGGCATATGTCATTGAAGACATTCCTCTCTATTCTCCCAAAGCAAAGGCGAAGCTCAACTATTACTATAAACTCTACAATGAGGATGTTTCCCTAAACAGCATACGGGTATCCGGAAACCGGTATGATCTTACGCACAACCTGGAAAATATCGTATTGAATGAATTGATCTATCTGGGATACGAAGTGACGGTGTACAACAATAAAGGGCGGGAGATCGATTTCAGAGCAGCCCGGGATGGCAAGTTGTACCTGGTCCAGGTCGCCTACAGTGTCGCGGAAGAAAAAGCCTACGACAGGGAATTCTCCGCCTTTGCAGGTATTGATAATACGATGAAAAAGATTATTATCACAAACGATGATATCGACTATTCAACCAGCACTGTTTACCATTACAAACTTCGGGATTTTCTCCTGATGGATGAGTTATAAAGGCAAGAAATGAAGAAGGATCAGCTTATGTCAGACACTTACCTTCCCGGCGATACCCGGCAGCGTATCCAGGACCTTATCAAAAACAAGAAGATTACCCAGGCCGAACTTGCCGAAAAGGTCGGTCTTTCGAACAGCGCCCTCAGCAGATATCTGCAGGGCGGCACGAAGAATCTGGGTGATGGTTTCATCATCCAGATCGCCAAGTACTTTGACGTTTCAACCGACTTCCTTCTTGGTGAAACAGATATTCCGGACCGGAAGAATTATGACATAGAAGAGCTCGGGCTCTCCGCGGAAACAGCAAAACTCCTGTATACCGGAAAGGTCGATGCCTCCGTTCTGAACCAGCTGATCGAGCATCCACGCTTTCCGCAGCTGCTGCTACTGTTGGCGCGGTATCGGGACGAGACCATGATCGCCGGAATCAATGCGATGAACCAGGTGATGAATTTCTCCCGTTCCTATATTATCGGTCAGGCTAAAATTCACCCTGAAGATGCCGAGGCCGCCGGGGAAGCTGCAAAGGCACTGCAGCTGCTTAGTACTCCTTCTGTCACAGCGGATACAAATGCGATTCAAGCTCTTTTCATGCAGATTGCCCGCGATATCAAGAGGAATGCTGAATCGACGGCTGAGGACAAGCAAAAGGCAACAGCCGAAGTATTGAATCGCCTGCGTGCAAATCTGACCAAGGATGGGGAGGCGGTGGATCTCAGTAAGCTGACCGCCGAGGATCTGACGGCTGCGGTCATAAAGACCATTTCGGAAGCAGGTGTACCGGAAGAAATGCTCTCATCGCTTGGCATCAGTTTTCTGGATTTGCTTAACGCTCTGAAGGATCCGGATCATGACGAATGAAGAACTCTGCATGCTGGCGCAGGAAGGAAACGCCGATGCAGAGGAGGAGCTGATTTGTAATTTGCTGCCATCACTGCAGGCGTTGGCTGCAAAATTTGAAGTACAGTACTCCGGACTTCAGATCGAATCTGACGATCTATTGCAGGAAGGCTCTATTGGATTTTTAAGGGCTGTCCATTCCTTCCGTCCGGAAAAAGGGAATCTGTTCCAGACCTACGCATCCCGGGTTTCCGAAAACGCGATGATGGACTATATCCGAAAATGCGCATCCGCTATTCCTTCTACAGGTCAGATGCTGAGCCTTGACGTCGAACCGAATAACGATCAGGACAATAATGAGAGCAGTTTTTACGACAGGCTTTTTTCGGAATACACAAAAACCCCAGAGCAGATTTGTATTGAGAAGGAGACCTACGAAGAAATCCATCACGCGCTGAATATGATCTCCCTCAGGGAAAGCACATACCTCCGCTACCGCTACGGTTTTGATGACGATCTTCTCCACGACAGGGAAGAGACTGCGGCGCATTTCCATTTAAGTGAGAGCCGCGCAAGAAGTATTGAGCGTACCGCTCTTGATAATGTCCGTCTGGAACTCCCATGGTGATACTGATCCAATCTCGTTTTAGTATACCTCTATCCTCAATCCGGCCCGGAATCGGCGCCGTGACATAAGTCACGCCACCGTTCCTTTTGCGTCGTTCAAACGTACGCTTCCAGCAAGGAAAGGAAGCGACCTTTTCACGCCGCAACGCAATAGCAGCAGCCTGTGCTTCGAAGTGGCACACGCTGCTGTTTTGCTGCTGTCTTTCGGATAAAGGTATAACACACTAGACTTTGCAAGCAAAGTCGTGTGCCAAAAGGAACGCTGTTCCCTTTGGAAACCCATGCCACGAAACCTCTGGTTTCTTTGGATTCTTCCTGCCAAACAGGACAGAGGACACATTGGCTCACCGTTTCATGTCTCCAACTCTACTCTGCCCTGTTTGAATGTCTTGCCTTTCTTCTGTCCACATCCCCGGCAAGACATTCCTGATCCCTTGTAATTCTTATCGATATCAAAAATGCATCACCAGATAAACGGGATCATCCGGTACTTCACTTTGTCCTTATACTCTGCATATCCGGCAAGTCCTTCGGCGAGGACTTCCTCCTCGTTCTGGATCCGCTTCACGATGATCGGAATATAGAAAAGCATAATGACAAATGAGAGCACGGAACCCAGGACCAGCGGCATGGAAAGAAATAGCAGCACTGTTGCCATGTACATCGGATGACGGACAATCCCGTAAAGCCCGGTATCGATCACTTTCTGGTCTTCCTGGACTTCGATTGTCCGGGAAAGGAAGGTGTTCTCCCTCAGCACTTCCGCATAAAGCGCATAGGCCGACAAGAACAAAACTGCTCCGACGACACTGACCGCCCATGGCAGCATCAGGAATTTGAAACGGAAGCTTAAGGCTGCGGAAATAAACGCAGCAAGGAACATGATTCCGGAAAACAGGATGACCGTACGCTGCTCGGGCTCTTCCTCTTTGGCATTCAGCCTCTTCCTCAGAAGCTCGGGATTATTCCGTATCATGATCAGACCCGCGATGAACATCGGCACAAATAGAATGATGATCAGAAGCCAACCCTGAGGATACCGAAACGTCCATGCAGGAAGAAACAGCAGAAGGCCGACAGCAATAAGGCCTGCAAAAAATTTTGTCAGTGCCTGTTTGAATAGTTCTTGATTCATGATGATACCTCCGGCAGTTTTTTGATAAACTCACGGATGATCCGATTCACTTCTGATGGTTTATCGGTGTTGGAGTTATGGCCTGCACCTTCGATCCAGTAGATCGGCAGGTGCTCTTTATTCGCCCATCGGCGGTTATAGCTTTTTGCGGAACCCGCTTGATCTTTCTTCCCACAGATCAGGATCGCCGGACAATCGATCAAATAGGGCAGATCCGCTTCCATCGCATCCGCCAGCATCCTGTAGCCATGACCGGCCAGTCTGCAATATTCGTCTTTGGTATATGTATTGATAAACCCTTCCATGAGAGAGCGTCCGTACTCCGTCTGCGCGCACCCTTTCGCGCCAGCCTTCATAAGTTCCCTCCAGGGATAGGCACGGTACATGGGTTCGGTTCTTTTCAAAAGCCAGATCTCAGCTGCTGTCACATAACTGCGTTTGAGCGGTGCGGAGTCGATAGAAATAAAGCCGGCTGCTTCCCCCGGATATTTCTCAAGGAAGCATTGAGAAACGTATCCGCCCATGGATTGCCCGATCAGGACAGGATGACGGATGCCTTCCTTTTCCAGAATCTCATGCAGCCAGGCCGTTTTATCCATCAGGATGAAGTTCAGCTTAAAGGGCCTGGAGGCCGCGTGTCCCGGAGCGTCCCATACGAGAAGATTATAATCCTGCTCAAAGGCTTCAATCTGTTTATCAAACAGGTGATGACCCGCCGTAAGCCCGGGTAAAAGAACCATCGTCCTGCGTCCCGGAAAGATTTCGTTTGTCCAGTAATGGATCGTCCCGCAGGATGTGGAAAATGTCTTTTCTGTCATTTGAATTCCCCCTGTGGTTTCCGAAGATAGACGGATTTCCAAAAAGCCAGGAGCTTCTGGAAGCCGCGCTCCATCTCGTCAAAGTCCATGGCTCCTCGCTGCAGGAATTCCCAGAGATATCCTTCTGATGCCCAGTACATTTCCATGTACATCATGTTCAGGTCGATACCGGGGATGAAGTCATCCGGATTGACTTCCTGAAGCTTCCGCCTGGCGTGGATAGAAAGATATCCGTTCATGCTTTTCTGGATCTCACCAGCTACCTCAGGATCTTTTTCATAGAACGCCTTCACCGCGAAGAGCGCCATATCGGGATACCGGCGGGTAATGCGCATCTTCGCCTGCATGCCATAGTTCATACTGTCAAAAAGATCTTTCTGTTCATAGCAGCCGCTTTTCTCCATTTCTTCCACTGTGACCCTGGCGCAGGTATCCCAGAGGAAGAGATAGAGCTCTTTCTTGTTGTGGAAATAATGAAATAGGAGGGCCTTGCTGATCCCGGCTGCCTCCTCGATCTCGCTCATGGGGCTCTTTTTGTAAGTATTCTGAGAGAAAACGTGGAGGCCGGCGTTCAACATCGCCTGCTGCTTCTCCTCAGGAAGGGAATAGAATTTTGGATTCATAGGCACCTCCGTTAACCGATTCGGTCAATGATCATTCTAAGGCCGTTGACCGATTTTGAGAAGACCCATAAATCAAAAATCCAGAGCCAAACATCCGTAAAATCGATGTCCGGCTCCGGAAAGAATCCCATATCATCCCTCATTCCGGTATGTTTCTGTAGAGTCTGACAGCAATATAAGCGATCACCCCTGTCCACACAGCTGCCCAGATCTCGACTGTCCACAACGGTACCACACCTCTCTGATACAGGGCAGGGAAAGTATCCATCAGCATGTGCAAAAGAATGGCCAGCGGCAGGTACCCCTTTTTTGCGTTCTTGACGCCGAAAAACACAATGACCGTCAGTCCGATATGCAGGAGCATTGCAAACAGCCGTTCAAGGACATTCATCGCCATCATCCCATAATTGAACGCAGCAGCGGCCTGAACGGTCGGAAGCGCAGCGGCTGCCGTATCCTTGGTGATTTTCAATGCGCTTAATGCTCCTTCAACCGATCCCCTGGAGAACATGACCGCAACTGCAAGATACGTGATCATGGCAGGAAGGATGACAGCCAGTATCTCGATCCCGCCGTGGCCGATGCCGTACAGAACCGCGTTTTCACGGGTACGGTTCTTTTTCATGATGTATTTCAGAACGATATACCGTCCACACTCCTCAAAAACACCTGCCATGAGGGTTCCGTAAAGGACGAAAGCGACGGTGTTTCCGTTGATGAATTGCGAAACGGGGTTGTCAGCAATAATGAAGACATAATGCGCGCCAAGCTCCAGTACGCGTGCAGAAACGATAAACCCTATGGCACCTGCAATCAGATAGCTGATATTTGTCCGCTGTTTATACTTCCTGCGCCAGCAGATGAAGAAAATGACAGGGATCGTGATCATCAAAACGGCCGTGATGATCAGAGAGGGGATACTGCTTTTCCCAATGACGATGGTCTCAAATTCCGTCATTTGCAGTCACCTCCCCAGACTTCGACGCAAAAGCCTTTGTGGCCGCATGCAGTGCAGGTCAGCTTTCGGGTATTCGGTGTATGGTTCGCCCAAAAAGCTTCCTTCAGTGTCGGCTTGAACACCTCGTGGCATTCCGGGCAGATGTATTCTACATGCCTGAAGTAGTACCTGCTGACCAGAATTCCCCAGGGAATCGCCACAAGTGCCCAAACGGCAAACGGCCACCAGATGCCTTTGGCGATCCAGATAATAATGGAAAACCATTGCAGTGCCGTGACAGGGATCCCGGTCAGGATCATCATCCAGCGCATTCGTTTCAGTTTCTTCTTACCTTCCATGATAACTGCTATGTCACCGATAGATTCGAGGGAGAATGACTCCTGTATTTTCAATCCGTTTTTCAGCTCACGCAGCTTTTCCAGTTTTTCCTGCTTATCAGAGATTTCATCCGAAAGAGCTTTCTCCTGCTGTTCAATCAGCAATGAGATCACTTTCTCCGGATGCTCTTCCTTCAGGATCTGAGAGATAGCGTCGATCGGAAGATCCAAGTTTCTCAGGAAGCAGATGATCTTCATGCGCTTCAGATCGTCATCTGAATAGAGCCGTCTCCCGCCTTCTGAAAGCTCGCTGGGGATCAGAATGCCTCTGGTATCATAATACTGAACTGTCCGGACTGTAACGCCGCAGAGCTTAGCAAGTTCTCCCGTCGTGTATTTTGACATAGCGTTCACCTCCTTTCGCCACGTATCTTACTACATGACGCTGCGTAACAAGCAATACCTTACACAGGGTGATTTTCAAAAAATGGTTACTCAGATAGTTTCAATCCACTCGCGGTCATCGTATAGATTTTATTGCAGACCTCGGAAATATATTTCCGGTCGTGAGAAACACTGATGATTGTTCCAGGAAATTGTTTAAGTATTCTTCGTACTTCCGGCCCGGATAAAGGCGAAAAATTCCTTGTCGGCTCATCAAGAATCAGAACATTCGCTTCCGTCAGACTCATTTTCAAAAGAAACAGCTTTGCTTTCTGACCACCGGACAGCTCCCTGATCGGATGGAACATTTCATCAGAAGTATACTTCATGGATCCCAGAAAAGTTCGGACCATGGTTATTTCATCCTTGCCCCTGGAAGGGGCCAGATACTCTACCGGCGTCAGATCAAAGGGTAACTCTTCTTCGTAATTCTGCGGCATATAGCAGGCAGAGAGATCTGCCCTGCTGCAGAGTTCTTCAGCAATTATCCGGATCAATGTTGTTTTTCCGACTCCATTTGCACCTATAATGCAGACTTTTTCAGGCCCCTTGATCTGCAGACTTATGTTTTTCGCAAGGACGCTCCCGGTCGGTGAATGAAGCTCCGGAAACGACAGATCCAAAACCGTTTTCCCGGCAGGCATGGGCTTCTGTTTCTCAAAGCGGATGGTGATGGCAGACTCTGTTTCCGGAATCTCTGTCATTTCATCATGTTCCCGCTCATAACGCCGTTCCATGGATTTTACAGCCTTCATCTTTTTTTTGAGGAGGCGTCCTCCATGGGGATCCTGTCTGGAAATGGTCCGCTGATCATGTTCCACAGACTGCTCAATGCGCCGGAATCGTTCCATTGCCTTTTTCTCTTCACGGCGTTCACTATATGCCATTTGCTCCTGTTTTGAAAAACTCTTTTCCCGTTCCTCCATAAATGTTCTGAAGGGCATATTGGCAACGGTTATCCTCGGAACCGATTTCCGCCGCAGCTGTTCTATCAGAATGATGCGGTTTGCTGTCCTTTCGATGAGGGTTTCGTCATGTGAAATAAAAAGCACGCCACCGGGGAACTTATTGATCAGTTTTTCAAGCCACTCCAGCGTCTCGATATCGATATCATTTGATGGTTCGTCCAAAAGCAGAATATCCGGGGCCGCCAGAAGAAGTCCTGCCATCTGGAGTTTCACCCGCTCCCCTCCGGAGAGGCTGCTCATGGTCTGGGAAGAATAAAACAGCTCATCCCGAAAGCCCAGCTCTGAAGATATCAGGTATAAATCCGCTGGATTTGCGGATTGAAAAGCCTGCAGCTCCGCAAAATACTGATACACCGTTTTGTTTTTGTCTTCCTCAGAAAGCTCCTGGGGCAGGTACCCAAGAAGCTCTCCCTGTGTGGCCCTTATCCCTTCCGCATCTGCGTAGTCTTCAATAAGGTCCGGATCATAGATCCATTTCAACAAAGTCGATTTCCCGTTTCCTTCTTCGCCGACAAGTACGGCCTTGTCTCCCGGGTTCAGGACGATACTAAAATCCCTGATAATCGTTCTCAGATCTTTTCTGTGGGTTATTGTAAGTGCGTTGATTTGTAACAAAAAAACACCTCTCTCCGACATACATAGACTGATGAGAGTCTGCCAGAGCGAGGCGATTTCTTAGTTCGCATAGAATTGTTCGAAAGAACATGGTGGCCCGCGGTAAGAACACAGTGCCATCAGAACCTTTCTTAAGATCCGCTCAAAATAACAGACAATCTTCATTCAGTCTACGCAAACTGTTTATGGGCATAATACACCCTTGGTACTTCCGTTTACATATCCCGAAATTGATTATCTGTTAATCATTGCTTCACCACCACATGAATATCATGTGCCTTTCAAGGAAATTACAGGAATCATAGCATATTTGTCTGGTTTTTTCAATCGTGTTTTTCCAGACTGCGTTCCATGGCGCTCCTCATGTTTTCCAGAAAAGCTGCGTCAGGAATCAGCGCGATTCCATGCTCATCACTTAAGACGATCAGGCGCTGTCCTCCCGAGAACCCGAACAGATCTCTCGCACCTTTGGGAATGACAATCTGTCCTCTGTCACTGACAGCAACAGATCCTCAGATGTTCTTTCCCTTTGGCGCAGGCGGAATCATCCCAATACCTTCTACCGGCTCTGTCCGAATCAGGCTGTCGATCGTTGTCCCGTAAACCTCAGCCAGAAGACTGCACTTTTCAATATCCGGAATCGTTGCTCCGGTTTCCCATTTTGCATACGCCTGCCTGGAGATCCCAATCTTCTCTGCAATTGCTTCTTGCGAAAAACCATGGATATTCCGAAGCATGACCAGATTATCTTTCAGCATTTAACAATCCTCCCTATAGGTCGATTCTCTCGAAATTCTCGCGGGCCTTCCTGTATGATAATAAGGTGAACAGTACAAAGGCTGCTATGCTTGCGGCGAGTAAAACAAACTGCAGAGCTATGTGGTCCGTGCCGAAGGCATTCAGCACCCCGAGTCCTGGCATGTGGTGCAAAGCTTCCGCAATAAAGGTAACCAGAAAGGCTGCAAAGATAAAACTTACGAAAGGACGCCCGAACTTGTAAGCGGTTTTGAAAAATCCACCTATGAAAAGCGCGTTAAATAACCCGAAGATCACACATGCCATCCCCAAGGCAAAAGGATTGGCATTCATCAACGCATTGCTTCGATAAACGTCAGACTCCGAAAATACTGTCATACGCAAAATGACCGAGATCGCCATCAATAGTAGAGCACAGGCCTCGATCAGACAGACAAAAAGATATTTTCCTTTCACCACGTCCTTCTTTGCAACAGGAAGCAAGACCGAAAACAGGATGTCATTTGCCTCCCTTGCAGCTTGAAAGCTCTGGAATATTCCCAACGTCACGAAGAATGCTCCGCAAAGGATCGGGTATCCGGGCAACAAAAACATCAGGCCAAAGACGATGAACAGATAGGACAGCACGGATGCGCTTAAGCGCATTTCTTTACGAAGAATATTACGCATGGATCATCCCTCCTTCCATCCGGAGCATTGTGTCCTCCAGCGTTTCTCCGTCAACGGAATACTTCAGAATAAAGTCTGCCTTAGGCATGGCTGCTATGATTTTTCCTCTTGATATATAGACGATATCATCCGCGCATTTCTCAATATCAGAGATGATGTGCGTAGAGAAGAAAACAGCCGTTCCGTCTTCCTTCAATTTTGTAAAGATCTCAAGGAGCTCGTTCCTGGAAAACGGGTCCAGACCGCTTGTCGGTTCGTCAAGAATCAGGACCTCTGATCTGTGAGATAAGGCAAGCAGGAGATTCAGCTTCACCTTCATACCTTCCGATAGTTCCAGCGGCGTTTTTATTTCATCAATCGAAAAGAGCTCGAGATATTTGTGATATGCTGTATCGTCCCAGGTTTCATAGAACCGTTTTATAATATCGACGATATCCCGGATCTTTTTCCTCGGGTACCAGCTGACCGTCCCCGTCGAGTATCCGATGCGTTTCTTGATGCCTGTTTCATTGTCCACGATGGGCATACCGAAGAATCGGACATCGCCGCTGTCTGGGTGAATCAGATTCAGCATCGACTTGATCGTAGTTGTTTTTCCTGCACCATTTCTGCCAATAAAGCCGGTGATCTTTCCTCTTTCCAGGTCAAAAGAGACTTCATCCAGTACGAAGGATGGATACCTCTTCATAAGTTTTCTTACTTCTGCAACCATCACCAGAGCCTCCCAAAAGTATGATTCTGATGATTATTGTAAAGCGAAGTTGCCTTGATTTCTACCAACCGCAGATAACGAAATAGCGTGAGTTATGTTATGTTTGGTTGCCTCTTGTGTACTGATTTACAGCGAAGAATCAATAAAGCAATTCTCTGTAAATGGCCAGGTCCAGATTCTTATATACGTTAAAGATAATCTTCATCTGGCTTCCAGACTCATCCAGCCACTTTCGAACGGTTTCCACGGCAATCTCCGCCGCTCTCTGATTCGGGAACATGAAAACCCCGGTTGAGATACAGCAGAAAGCTACACTTTCAAGACCGTTCTCCGCCGCCAGGTTCAGACAAGAGGTGTAGCAGGACGTCAGCAGATGTTCATGGTCTTTCGTAAGATGCCCTTGGACGATGGGCCCGACCGTGTGAAGGATATATTTGCATGGCAGATTATAACCCGGCGTGATCATGGCCTGTCCCGTAGGCTCCTCATAGTTTCTGCCATGAATCGCAGCTTGGCGGCACATGTAGTCGTTACAGCGGAGTCTTAAGCGGATGCCTGATTTGCTTCCGATAATATTGTCCGCACAATTATGAAGGGGCTGAAAACACCCCAACATCGCGGCATTTGCGGGATTCGTAATAGCATCAACTTTAAGAGTTGTGATATCACCCTGCCATAAATACAGCCTGTCATCTATGGCACATGGCTTCAGGTCAGCAATATCCGTTATTCCGGCTCTAATGCTTTCTTCGGTCAAATACTCGTCCTGAATTGCCAATATCTCCTCGCTGATCGGATCAGGCATACGAACATTCATCAGTGCTCTCAATAGATTCCTTTGCCCCTGCTCATCATCAGAGATCTGGTAGCTGCGGTATTCCGCTCTTTCATTAAGCAGTTGCTCTATCAACCAGATTCTTTGTTCTTCATGTGTCATGTATATCAATTCCTTTCCCGGCAGCCAGCTCTTTTAACGATAAATAGTTTTTCCTTGAGGGCTTTACTCTTTGCGCTTCCCAAAAGCGAACTGTTGAGCCACTCACACCCAACATATCTGCAAAATCGACCTGCCGGGCAGCATAAGCCTTCCTGATTTTCCTGACGACAGGGCCGAAAGCATCATTGCAAAAAGCCTCATAGTCGTCTTCAAAAAGCTCTGGATCTTCATTGAGAAACCCTATGGTGATCTTCCGAGCCAGAGCCAGCTTCTCTATTGTTTTATAGTATTTGATGCCTGGAACACAAGAACCTTTTTCCCACTTGGCAACTGCTTCTCCGGTACAGCCGATTAACTTGCCAAAGCCATCTAATGTGAGGCCATAAGCCAGACGGATGCTTTGGATCTTTCTTCCGCAATCTGCCTCTATAAAATCTGCATATTCACCGGATACCTTTTCTGGATTTGTATTCAAATCAGCCATATCGATTCCTGCGGCGATTGCAGCTTTCTTCAAGGCAAAGTAGAAGAAGCGAGAAGGCCGAGTCCAGGCGATCTCCCAGTGTTCGAGTGTCTGTGCATCACAACCAATAACTTCTGAAAAGCTTTCCATGGGGAGACCATATGCCAGACGGATCTTCCGAATCTTTACATCCCAGTCCTTTTCGATAAAGACAGAGTATTCATCAATATACTGATCCGGATTTTCAATAAGCTTGTCCATATTGATTCCGATGTCTTCAGCAAGCTCCCTGAGCTTCAGATACATATCCCTGCGGGGATGAATGTTATTGATTTCAGTTTCCCAAACTGATTCGCTTGCCCGATCACAGCCAAGCATATCCGAGAATTCCTGCTGGGAGACGCCGTACATATCCCGAATCTTACGGATCCTCCGCCCGTATCCCGGCATACAAAAGCGAGTGTAGTCATCAATGAATACTTCAGGATCCAACTTGAAGACCTCAGCAAATTTTACTGCATGTTCATAATAGAAATCGATGCACCCCCACTCAAAATCTGCAATACCGCCTCTGGCAAATCCAACACGCTTCCCCAGCTCCTCCTGGGACATGTTATGTAGCAAACGATAGTATCGTAGCTTTTCCCCGGGGCTGGCATCATCCGCCACCTTTGGAAGTGATGTATTCAGCTGAATCAGCAGCTTGCCATGATGCAGTTTGATGGATGTGTGATCCTGATATGTGTCGCTTTATCAATGCATGTATGATTGGCTCTGAAGCAACCCCTGAGCATATTATTTGCAGCGTCCACGATGGCATCTGCGTTGAGTCTCGTGATGTCTCCCTGCCAGAGGCAGATGCCTGGTTCAATCTCCGGAAGCTCAGTCACGTCAACAATGCCTCTCTCCTGCAGGTCCTCCTGAAGATACTCATCCTGAACTTTCAGGAATTCCGGATCTGCATCTCCAGGCATACGAATATTCATAAGTCCCCGGAGAAGTCTTTTCTGATTATACTCGTCATCCGGGATATCCATTCCTCTATATTCATCGTTCTCATTGAGGAGCCACTTGATCAGATATATTCTTTTCTCTTCATGCGTCATAGTTCTGCGGCCTTTCTATTCGGTGAACGATTGTCCTATCAATCGTTCATTTATATGCACCCATTTTGAAATTTCGGAATTTGTCGGAAGTGCCTTCTCTGACGACCAGCCGTTCAGGCGGCTAGGCCCGAAATGCAGAAATGGCTTGATATGCCGTATTTATAGGATTCTTTGAAAATGTGAAGAACATTCACTTACCGAATTATTGGTAATCCATCGTTCGCAGCATTGACGATGGCATCAGCATCAAGACGCGTGATATCTCCCTGCCAGAGAATGAGCCTGTCGTCCTTCGGCGATGCCACAAGCTCCGAAACATGCACGACACCCTTTGCTTCCCGTTCCTTCGAAAGATAGACATCCTGCGCCTCGAGTAGCTTCTGCGGAATCATCCTGGGATACCGCACATTCATGAGACTACGCATCAGCTTCCGCTGATTTACAACATCCTTTGGGAAGGATCCGGAGTCTCTTCTGTATTGCGGCTGATCTTCGACCAACATTTTATTTATACTCAAAAGCTCATCCAACTGGCTCATCATTTTATCCCTCTTTTAATCACTGACCCCATTATGCAGTACAATTCTATTACGCTAGCTTCTTTTGCTTCGCCACGAGGCTTTCGGTATCCTCGATCACGTCTGACAGCTTCATCGAAGCCATCTTCTGTTCCATCGCATCCTGAATCTCGTCGAGTCTGTCGTCCATCACGCTATGAATGTTACGACCGACCGGGCAGTTGGCATTCGGATTTTCCTGGAAATGGAAAAGTTCTCCGTTTTCTACGCTATCTACAGCACGATATACGTCTAAAAGCGTAATATCATCGATCGACTTTGCAAGCGCCACGCCACCATTACCGCCACGCTGTACCGTGATCATCCCAGCCTTTTTCAGCATGCCGAAGATATTCCGGATCACGACAGGATTTACGCCGACGCTGCCGGATATCGTCTCACTATTTAAAGGCATATCATCCTTCAAAACCTCAATACAGGTCATAACCTGGACTGCAATCGTAAATCTGCTTGAAATCTGCATTCTATTCCTCCGATGTTCTTAGCCGCCAGTCTTCCACTGGTCATGCCTTGCTGTACTATTTTAGATTACATCAATATTTTCTTCCGTCTGCCTGCTTATGTCAAGTATTTTCGTTGTAGAGCATCTTTTCTTGCATCCTAAATCTTCGCATACACATGTCTGTTCTTCATGCGATATCACAAAACATTTTCTCAATTTATCTCAATACAGTAGATCCGCAACTGCTTCCCGGATATCTCCATCAATCAGAATCGATCGATCCTGAATCTGCCTCGGTGCCAACGCTTCCCTCATGTTAATGCAGGCGTACGTCGCGTTATCATTCTGATCCGTATACTGCCAGACCGGATATTTGATGATAACAGGCGTGTTGAAGCCAACTGCGGTCTCCAGGAATACGGTCTTTGTCCCTTCGTGTCTGCGGAGGAACTCAGTGTACCGCTCCGCTGCCTGATGCCATCCTTCATCTTCAACGAAGGTATCGTCCGCGCGGAGATTCGTGGTCATCAGTTCTCCGTCATCCGGACAGTAAGGCACAAGCTCTGTTGGGATCCGCATCCTGATGTCTGCTCCTTCCGGAATGATCAGCGAGTTGTCCTCCCCGATCTCAAAGCCCTGTGCCAGCAGCATCTTCCTGCAGATCTCCTCATTGTCGTATGTCTTGTGAGCAGACGCACCGTGCGGATTGCTGCTCTGCAGAAGGCCGTAGTCACCCTGCGTGTAGAACAGACGCTTCTTGTCAAAGCCGGATCGCTGGAAGCAGTGATCCACATTAGTGGTCAGCACGAAGTAGTCCTTGTCTTTCACAAGATCATAGAGCCTGTCATAGGTGTCATTGGGAATCGGTACATAGCGGTTCACCCAGATGTGGCGGCTCCACCATGCCCAGTAAGTTTCCATGTCCGGGAACGGATAGAATCCGCCGCTGTAGATGTCCTGAATCTTATACTTCTCTGCAAAATCCGAGAAGTACGTATTGAAGCGCTCGCCGCAGTATGTGTAGCCGGCTGCTGTGGAAAGACCGGATCCCGCGCCGATGATGACGGTATCCGCCTCATCCAGCACTTTGCGGAACTTTTCCATTCCGTTTTCCGTTGTTTCCGATGTGATCCTCATTCTTCCGAACATTTCCTTTCTTCTCCTTCTCTCGTTTGTATCATTTGTTGTTACATTTATTACTTTACTTTGTCTTTGTTGTAATGTCAATGGTTACATATTCGTGTTTGTACTCAGCCGAACATTATTTTTAAGTAGATACGCAAAGACTGGCGTCGAATACGATAAAAGGCCCTGCACTGTATTTAGCGCAGGGCCTTCAAAGATCAGCCTATTCAATCAGTTTACAGCTCGATCGGCTTTTTAAGGCTATAATCAACCATGTTCATATACTCAGCCTTCGCATCCTCAAGAGAGAAAAGCGCAAGCTTAAGACCTGACTGCTCATTATAAATCTGTCCGAGAAGCGGAAGAACCTTAACTGCCTTCTCAAAAAGTGCCGGATCATCATCTACAACTGCCTTACCATAATAGCGGATGATATCAGAGCCGTTGAAAGCGCAAACCTCAACCTTCGGATTCTTCTCGATCTGATGGAACGCGTCCTTATGCTTGCCGATACCGAAGTAGATCTTTCCATTTTCAAGCATCTGAAAGGAAATCGGTCTTACCTTCGGCTGATCGCCATCCTCCGTAGCCAGGAAGAATGTACCTGCATTTCCTAAGAACTCACTAACACCTGCTAAACCCTTGATCTCTGCCATGATATTTATCTCCTTTTCATAATGCTTACATCTGTTTGATGTATGCTTTTTGCTTACGTCTAAAAGGATAGCATGGTTACATTGTAATGTCAGGCATTACATCAAAACATTTTAAAAAATTTGCTGCACATTCATGCAATAAACACACCATCGTGAAATCCTGTCATGAAGCCTTGTCGTATCAGCTCTCCCGCACGAGGCTTTTCACCTGCTGCAGCGTATAGAGGTAGTTCTTCCCGGATTTTCGTATCGGTTCAATATTTTTATCGCTCAGATATTTGTTGATATACTGTCTCGAAACCTGCAGCTGTTCCGAAAGTGCCAGGGCATCTGTTACATAGCGTATGAGGATCTCATCGAGATCCTCCATGCTGATCGGAAGCACTGTCCCCTGGCCATATAGCTCATTACTCAAGAGATATCTGTCTTCCGAGAAGCAAAGGAGTCGCCCGTCCGCTTCCAGCTTCACCTCTCGGAAGTCCTGCTCCCGCGAGAGCAGAACCCGAAGCGATTTGTCCTTTTCCAATGCTTCCTTCAGGTTAAGCAGCTGTATGCTGTGATCTTCGTAAATGAGTAAAGCGCGGAAATCCGAAAGCGGAATGGCGGATACCAGAGATTTTCTCCTCCGAAGGATGAGCCAGTCCGGAAGCTCCTCTGTCAGCATCACAGAACAGTCATCCTGCGAACATCTCCCTCTTGAAAGCGCAAGCAGCTGAAAGCTGTCGTATTCCTTGAGCCCAGCATCACGAAGTATGCTTTTGATATTCTGCCGGTCTCTCGGGACAATCCTCGCTTCCACATATCGTCTGCTCCAGTCCGGATCAATTGTCGTGATTCCCTCTTCTACGAAATGATCAAAGAAAATCGGTACATCTTTAATTGCAAGATCATCCTGGAGCTCGATCATAAATCGCTTGCTCGTTTCAAAATAGAGCAGATACCCGATGATCAATTTTTTGTATTCATCCTTGATGACGAAGGTTTTCATAATACTGCCACCTTTTCATGATAATCTCCCATATTTTATCGAGAAATGACGGTGAGAGGATTTTATCGAGATTTTCAAAAATAATACTTCTATCGTCCTCCTCCAAACGGCGTAATCTCGGAAGCTTCTCTACCGGAATACTCTTTACATTTTCAAATAAAGACCGGCTTCCAGTAAAGCTCTGTACCGGTACATCCCTCATCGGATCGAAGCGTTCCGCCTCCTCATCACTCTTACAGGAAAAAAGGAAAGAAAGTCCATGATCAAACAGCGGCGCCATCCTGTATGATTCTCCATCCTTTAGAACCTCTATATTTGCACCGTGTCGATCCCTATTAATAATCAGGAAATCCGCTACATACATGAGATAGGAGAGCCCCTCCCATCCCATCCTTTTCATAAACTGCATCCGAGTTTCGTTTTCCCGTTTAAAAAGATCATAGAAATCATCCAGCGCTATCTTACTTTCACCAGGTCTCTTAAAATCATCCGAAGCTAAAATCCATGTTTCAAATTCCTTTCCATCTACCTCGACCTTAGCATGAAGTAATCGATAGTTGAGATGATCGATTCCAAGAAGGTAAAACAGACGATCCGCAATGATTTCATTGATACACTCATGTCCGATGACACCACGTTCATAATCAAAATCGGACATCTTGTAGTAAATCTTTTTCCCGTATCTTTCCTCATAGGCTTTAAGAAAAGTTCCGACGGTTCCGGAAGAGTTTCGTCTGTGCGACCACTTAAGATATCTATAATCACTGAGCCTCGGATCAACACCATGAGACATCATGCTTCACCTCCAGTTTCATTTGCGATACTTTAGTTCGAATATATTGATTTTATTGTCGTTTGTCAACTTGATATATTGTCTATCGAATGTATTTAACAAGGACAGAATTAAGAAAGCTCCCACCTCTATAGATGAGGTATCAGTTCACTATCCATACTATCTCATAAACCATGAGTCAAATGACGGCGTGAGTGATTTGACGGCTTGTTTGAGTGATTTTGCGGATTGATATGAGTGAATTTACGGCAAACATATGAAACTATCGCAGTCCATCAGGCAGGACGTCTATACCGTTCTGATTTTTTTCTGAAGAAGAACTTTGCAAACAAAAAGGCCACGCAGATTTATGATCCGCGTGGCGATTCTATGTGCTTTCTATATATTGACCTTAACGATCCGCTGAAAGTCCTATCGCTAGAACAGCATCGCGAGTGTCCCGGCGACGATCAATGCGAGGCCGATGGCGGCCTTCCGCGAGAGCTTCTCGTGAAATACGATGTAGGAGAACGCGATCGTGACGAGGATGCTCAGCTTGTCGATCGGGACGACGAGACTCGCCGGTCCTTCGTGCATCGCCTTATAGTAGCAGAGCCAGGAACCACCGGTCGCAAAGCCCGACAGAATGATGAAGAAAAGCTCATTCTTCGGAACTTCTCTTACTTCCTTCATCTTACCGGAAACCGCTACCATGACCCACGCCATCACGAGCACAACACAGGTCCGGATCGCAGTGCCGAGATTTGACTCTACCCCGCTAATGCCTACCTTGCCGAGAATCGCCTGCAGGCTTGCAAACACAGCGGAGCCCATGGCGTAAAGGAACCAGCCCTTTTCTTCGTGGTCGTTAGCATTGACCTTTTTCTCGATCATCAGAAATGTACCGATGGCGATCAGCACAACGCCGATGCCCTTTGCAATGCTGACGGGCTCGCGGAGAAGGATGAACGCGAGAAGCACGGTCAGAACCGTACTCGACTTATCGATCGGCACGACCTTGTTGATGTTTCCGATCTGCAGGGCATGAAAATAGCAGAGCCAGGACGCACCGGTCGCGAAGCCCGACAGAATCAGGAAAAGAAATGTCCGTCCACTGATCGAGCCGATCGTTGATTGTGAGCCGACGACGAACACCATGATCCAGGAAAAGATCAGCACGACGATCGTACGAATCGCCGTCGCGACATTCGAATTTGTCTTCCGGATACCGCACTTCGCAAGAATTGATGTCAAGCCGGCGAAAAGGGCCGAACCAATCGCATACCAGATCCACATAAGAAATATTCCTCCAAAAATATGGTACATTGATTATAGCACCACTATGATATCATGAGTGGAATTACGGTAATTTGGCTTGCAATTTCTCCCTGTTCGTCGTTAAATAAAGGAAATTTGATTGAAAATGAGGAGGCGTTATGGAAGGCTACAGTATTTATTTTCCCTGCTATACCATCGGACATGATGTCTATGAAAAGGTCCCTACCGTTTGTCTCGATTACGGTAATACAGCCGTCATCATCGGCGGGCATAAAGCGCTCGCCGCAGCACAGGATAAGCTTCTGAAGGCAATCGATGGCTCCGGCATCACCATCACAGGTGTTTTATATTATGGTGGAGAGTGCACCTACGAAAACGTAGAGAAGCTGGCACTGGAGCCGGCTGTCAAGCAGGCACAGCTTCTGTTTGCTGTGGGCGGTGGAAAGGCAACAGATACCGTAAAAGCACTCGGGGAAACGATCAATAAGGCTGTCTTTGCTTTCCCGACCATCAGCTCAAATTGCGCCGGGTGCACCTCTGTAAGCATTATGTATCATGAAGACGGCAGCTTCCTTAAACCCTTCTTCATCACGAGACCGCCTCTTCATACCTTCCTGGATCTCGATATCATCGCAGCCGCGCCGTCCCGCTATATGTGGGCCGGCATGGGCGATACCTACGCGAAATATTTTGAGGCGACGATGTCCTCACGTGGTGAAGAGCTCAGTCATTACGTAGGGCTTGGTGTCACCATCAGCCAGATGTGCCTTGATCCGATCATGAAGTATGGAAGACAGGCTCTTAAGGATAACAAAAAAGGCCTTGCCTCAGAGGCGCTTGAAAATGTTGTCCTCGCGATCAACGTGACGACCGCGCTTACTTCTATCCTCGTGACCAAGGACAAAATCATCGACTACAACACCGGTCTCGCACACGCTATCAACTATGGCCTCACTTCCTTCCCGGAGGTCGAGAAGAATCATCTCCATGGTGAGATCGTTTCCTTTGGTGTCCTGATTCTCCTGCTGATCGAAGAGAAAATGGCCCCGGAGGAGCGCGCCGGTATGTTTGAAAAGCTCTACACCTTTAGTAAGGATACCGGACTGCCGACGAAGCTTGAAGACCTCGGACTTACTGAAGCCGACCGCGAATCCGTCATTACACATGCCCTAGAGATGAAGGATATCGATCATAACCCGTATCCGATCACACGAGAGATGGTCGAGGAAGCATTTGACAAGCTAAACGAAAGAAATCTAACGGCATAAATCTATTCGATCAAGCTCTTTCAAATACCAGCAAATGTGCACTACAAAATAATATAATCATGCAGTAGATACTTTTATAGATTTCACACTTTTTCTGTGATAAAAGGCACTTCGAAAAAAGATTTTCTCTTTCCGAAGTGCCTTTTAAGATTTTAAAACATTATATCTTATACGAGAATGGCATCAGCATTATCCAGCACCTTGCCACCTGCCTGGCAAGCCGGGCACATGCAGTATTTCTCGCCTGCTGCCTTCGCCTTCTTCGCGGCTTCAAGTGCTGCCGGCAGCTGTGAGATATGCTTCGCAAGCAGCCTTTGCCTCCGGACAGAAGCTTGGTGCCTCCATTTCCTTCTTTACATATTCCTGTACTCCTGTCTTAGTCATAATTGTTACCCTTTCTCAATCTAAAAAATTTTACGCCCGGCTAAACTTGTCCTTGCCCTGCTTGCAGCGTGGGCAATGCCAATCTGCCGGAAGGTCTTCAAACTTCGTCCCTGCCGGTATCCCCTGTGACGGATCGCCGACTGTCGGATCATAAACATAACCGCAAATCGAGCAGACATATTTGCCGGTTGCCGTCTTGAAAACTACCTCCTTCGGCGGGATAATCTCAGGTGGGTTGTTAAGATCAATTACCTTCTTAGCCTCGAGATTTTCATAACCGAGCGGTGTATGTGTCGAGCAGTATACTGTCGGATGGTTACTGATAAATTCTCTGACACGATCCAGGGTCTCACGTGCAGCTTTCACATCTTCAAATACGACAGAAAGCTTATTCGCATACAGCGCTTCATCACAGTAGGTCACATCACCATGGATCATGTAGAACAGTCCATCATCCTCTACGATGACGAGGCTGTTTCCAGTCGTATGTCCCTTTGCCTCGATATAATAGATGCCTTCCGCAATCTTCTGTGACTTCGGAAAGTTATAATATGGTCCGTCTGTAAAATCAACCGGCACAAGATTCGGGAAGCTCTTCAGCTCATCCGCCGCACATTCTGTTCTTGATGCATAAATCTTTGCATTCGGGAAGGAACGAAGCTCACCGGTATGATCACCATGCTTATGCGTAACCAGAATCTTCGTCACCTGCTCCGGTTTATATCCGGCAGTCGCAAGAGCCGTCACATAATCCGAAATCTTATTGCCCATAAAGATCGGCGTCTTCTCGTCCGGTACCTGCTCCGGAAACTCCTTCGGCATGCCGGTATCGACGAGGATTACCTCCGAACCTGTATCGATCACATAATTCTGAAGACTCGATCTGTATCGTACCTTCGGATCAAAACCTTCCTTGCCTTCACCGCCAAACGCCATCGGCTGTAGCATGTAGCCATTTTCGAAAAGCTTCACTGCCTTAATGATCATCGAATTAAACCTCCTTTTTTCAATAAACTGTTATTTATAGGATACTCTGAGCAGATGAAAAATTCCACTACGTTTTCCTGATGTCATCAAGAAACCATGATAATGAAGCATTGACACATTGTACTATAATCTGTACAATATATTGTACAAATGGAGGTGTCCAACATGATTGCAATTAACTATTCTACCGCACGAAATAATTTAAAAGATTACTGTGATCAGGCTTGTAACGGAGAAACCATACTTGTCACTCGAAAAGAAAACAAGGATGTAGTCTTTATTTCGCTCAACGAATATAACCAAATGCAAAAGGAACTCAGAAATGCTAAATATTTAGCAAAAATTGAGCGCGGTTTTAAACAGATTGAAAGTGGAAGAGGTCAGGAACATGAACTGATTGAGGACGAAAACGATGAAGAAGATCTGGTCTGACGAAGCCTGGGATGATTACCTGTATTGGCAAACACAGGATAAGAAAACCTTAAAAAGAATCAACAAACTGATCAAAGATATTGAACGAGGAAGCTTTGATGGCATCGGAAAGCCAGAACCCTTAAAGTATAGGTCCGGATGGAGTCGGCGTATCGACGATGACAATCGACTTGTGTATGATATTCATGGGGATCAGTTAGAAATAGTTTCATGCCGCGGGCACTATGAAGACTAATACTATTTTTTCATCATGTGACAAAAGAGAAATTTTTTGATAGCAACGTATTGTCAATGAAAACCAACCTTTCTGTCACTACGTTCTAGTACTAAAAAAGATCCAGTTCGTTATCGAGGTAGATCTCTTCGCGGACATTGATCTGGTATTCCGGCTTCGTCATGTAATAGAGGATAAACTCGAGAAGCAAAGCACTACCGAGGCTCCTGCCCTCAATTTTAAAGTTCGAGAAGCCCATCGGCATATATGTGTTCTGGATCGCCTCTACGGAAATAAAACCCGGATTTTTCATTGCGTTTGAGAATTTATATCCCTCATTTGCGTCATTCGATACGCACATATGCGGATGTTCTTCTATCCCAAGCGCCACCCGGCTTACCGCTTCATAGCATGCCTTTCGGTCCGGACAGCCGAAGCTACAGCATTCATTGACCAAAAATTCTGTTTTCTCCTTCTCTTCCTGACGCAAATCCTCCAGCTCCGTAAAGCGCTTATTCAGACGAAAATCCGGGACAACATATGAGAATTCCGGCCGATCAAGCTCATGCTTAAACTTGTCGAAATTGGTGATCACCTTTGTTGTCGATGAAACAAAATAGAACGATGGATATTTTTCTCTGATATACGATAAAAGCAGCGCGGAATAAATGATGATCCCGTTTCTCACTTTATTTTCTACGGCTCCCGTCTCCTGCTCCCCACTATTCTCAAATAATGCGCACAGTAGGTTGCAATCATGATCGGAAAGATGTTCTTCTGTCAGTAAAGAATTGCTGAACGTAAGTCTTGCAGAAATATGATATTTTTCCAGAAGTCTTTTTACTTGAAGCGGATCCGCATCGCCATACCCAGCTCTGCCACCGCCCCATATGCACTGCCCCGGCGCGCCATAAATCGAACCGATGTCGCACCAGTCATAGAAGTATTCACGATGCGAAAAGAACAAAGGCAGAAAAACCGCGTAGAAATCGTAGAATTCAAAGAGACCCGGGAGATGAAATTGTGCCCTAGGCTGCTTTATCTTCATATCAGTTTCTTTCATATAGCCGTATATTTCCTTATGATTTCTTAGAATCCATCGCTACTACACTATAATCACAAATCACATCTGAAAACCTATCGCCACAGTACCGCAATCACCAGTGACGGCAAAAGATTTGCCACTCGAATCTTCCGGTCGAACAAAAGATTGATGCCTACACAGAAAATCAGCACCGACCCGACAAAGGAAAGATTGTCCATCCCAGTATCGGTCAGTACAGGAATGAAGAGCGTCGAGAGCACTGTCATCAGTCCCTGGAAAATGCCTACAGGAATGGCTGCGAAGCCACAGCCCTTACCCATTGAGGCCGACATCACAAGGATGATTACGAAGTCAAGGATTGCTTTTGCAAAGAGTGTAGAATGATCTCCATAGATGCCATCCTGAATCGCGCCGACGACCGCCATCGCACCGATACAGACCGTGAGCGATGCTGTCACAAACGCATCCACAAATTTCGGGTCGCGGGCATTACCGGTTTTCACTTTCAGCCATTCTCCGAAGGTCACAAATTTATCTTCAAGGTCAATGATTTCGCCGATGATGCTGCCAATTGCGAGACTTCCGATCATCATCAAGGTTCCCTTCGTCGAGAAGGTTCCGTTCTCATAGGAAAGCATCTTAGCCATCGCTCCACCGATTCCGAGAAATATTACGGCGACAGCATTGGCTTCCATCAGTGTATCCTGCATCCGCTTTTTAATTCTGTTGCCGAAAAGAACACCCAGAATCCCCGCAGCGGCAATTGCCGCACAATTTGCAATCGTACCAAGTCCCGGCATAAAACATCCTTCCATTGCCTTTGGATCGAACTGACACCCCACCTGTAGAGGCGCGAGAATTCTTGATTCAGTTCTTGTTAAAACATGATTGTTTCCATCTACATGGAAACTTCCAAAGGCTTAAAACCAGTTTATTTCCACTGCAATAAGCCTCATTTTATCATAAAGCTGTCACAGATTTTCCATGATTCTAGCACAGAATATGCTACAATTCTTAATAGAAATACTTCATAGGACATATAAGGGTTTATTCAGGAAAGTTGAATCCGCATCCTGTGAAATCTTGCAGCTTTCTTCTGGAGGAATTATGGTCGGAAATTATAAAGTCATCACACTCTGCGGCAGTACGCGTTTCAAGGATCAGTTTATGGAAGCGCAGAAGCGTCTGACGCTCGAAGGAAACATTGTCATCAGCGTCGGCCTGTTCGGACACGCCGGTGACGAAGAGGTCTGGGAAGGGATGTCGGAGGACACGTTGACAAAAACGAAAATCATGCTGGATGACATGCATAAACGAAAGATCGACATGGCCGATGAAATCTATGTCGTCAATGTCGGCGGTTATATCGGCTCCAGCACACGGTCGGAGATTGAATACGCTAAGTCGCACGGGAAAGCTGTTCACTACCTCGAGGAATGATATTTTCTTTTGAATACTTCTTTATCTGAACCATAATGGCTTATATTCTGCCACAATCATAAGTTCTCGTTTCTGGTCGAAATAAAAGTAGATACGTTCCGGAGGTTATGGCAATGCGAAACAAACTATTTCTTTTGACAATGCTTTTTAGCGTTTTAGTTGCGGCGTCATCCTCTGCAGCTGTCATCAAGCGAAACGCTGCTGTACAGCCGATTACAACCGATAGCATATCCACAAGTCTAGAGTCCCGAGCGGCAGCGCAGATTTCATCGAAGGCGCAGGAAACCGCTTCTATGAATACATCTAACGCATCCACTCCTCTCGCCCTGCACGGCGCACTATCCGTCAGCGGCGCGGATCTCGTCGATCAGTACGGGAAGCCCTTCCAGCTAAAGGGTGTCAGCACGCATGGTATCGCCTGGTTCCCGCAGTATGTGAACATTGACGCCTTCCGGAATCTTCGGGATAACTATGGTGTGAACCTCGTGCGGCTCGCCATGTATACAGATGAATACGGCGGCTACTGCGCGGGTGGTGATAAGGCAGCGCTCGAAGGCATTATCGATAAAGGTGTGCAGGCAGCCTACAGCCTCGGGATGTATGTGATCATCGACTGGCATGTGCTTCATGATGAGAACCCGCTGAAATATCAGGCGCAGGCGAAGGACTTTTTCACACGAATGTCGCAGAAGTATGCGGCGTATCCGAATGTTCTCTACGAAATCTGTAACGAACCGAATGGCTCTACGACCTGGACTGACGTCAAATCTTACGCCTCCGTCATCATCCCCGCGATTCGTGCCAATGCCTCCTCCGCCATCATCCTCGTCGGATCCCCTACATGGTCGCAGGCGATCGATCAGGCGGCTGCCGACCCGATCACAGGGCAGCAAAACATCATGTACACACTGCACTTCTATGCCGGCACACACAAGGACGATCTTAGAAATCGACTTGTAGCTGCCCGTCAAAAGGGACTCCCTGTCTTTATTTCAGAGTTCAGCATCTGTGACGCTTCCGGAAACGGTGGCATCGACTACTCTTCTGCTGAGGCCTGGAAGACTCTTATCAATCAGAATAACCTGAGCTACGCTGCCTGGAGCCTCTGCAATAAAGCAGAAACCGCATCTCTTCTCCGCCCTGAAGTTACGTCCGCAACTGGCGGCTGGACCGACCAGGATCTCTCAGAAACCGGAAAATGGCTGAAGCAGATGCTTCATGGATGACCAACAAGAAAACATCGCTAACGATCACTTTACATGCGTACTCGACAGAATCACTTCTAAAATCCGAAAAGATATTATGCTCTAAAAATAAAAAGCAAAGGCTGGTCTTATCCCCAGTCTTTGCTTTTTTAGCATGCAGCATACTTATTTTATATATTCCGCCAAATCAGTCGACCCACTTGGCGATATCGGGATCCCAGAATGTGTGCATATTGTCCGCATCCACTTTCTCTGCATACATATCCGGCGTCATCCTGTTGTGCATCCAGATGATGGCCTTTCTACTACAGTCAGTACCTGTAAAAGTCTTCAAAAGCACATATTCCGGCACAGGTGCCGAGATGGCATTCCAGTGCACAGGTTCTCCGAAGGCAGCAAGCACCATCTGGAAGTATGTGCGCCGCGGCGGTTCGATGTGTGAGCTCGGCTTCTTCGTAAATAACGGCGACACCACCTACAATCCGCATCTCGATATCTGCAACAAGGAAATCAAGGTGACTGGCTCCTGGACCTATCAGGCGAAGGACTGGGTTCATTCGATGGAGTTCCTGAAGGAAGCAAATGACAGAGGTCTCCCTGTAAAGGATCTTCTGACAGACAAGTTCCCGCTTGAGAAGATTAACGACGCTATGCATACCAACATGGCCATGACTGGTCTCAAGATCGTCATCAAGCCATAATTGCAAAGTTAAAGAAGCATCAAATGTTTCAAATGGTTGGAAATGATTTTATGTAGAGAAAAGAGGGGCAGATATTCTTGCCTCTCTTCTCTTATTCAAAAGAAATGACAATGGGTGACAATGGGGACGGTTCTCTCTGACAACTTTTGCTATCACAAAAGTTGTCACGGAGAACCGTCCCCATTGTCACCATTTTTAATATCTATGCTTGATCACTTCGAATAATCGTAGAAGCCTTTACCGGCATTTCTACCGGTTTCGCCTTTATCAATCTTCTCCTTGAGCTTCAGCATCAGCTTGCCCTGTACTGTGTTCGGGTCATCTGCACCCGGATGCATCTTACCGATGTTGTAAACAGTTGTGAGACCAACAATATCAATGATTTCAAACGGTCCCTTCGGTGCGCCGGTTCCAAGCTTCCAGGTAAGGTCGATCGTCTGCGGATCAGCTACATCGTTTGCCCAGAGCTTCTCGGAAGCGTTCAGGAACGGAACAAGCATGGAGTTAAGAATATAGCCCGGCTGCTCCTTATGAAGGCAGAGCGGTACCATATGGATGGACTTTGCGAATTCTACGACAGTATCATAGGCAATCTGATCAGTTCCTGCATGGCCCATCACTTCAGCTGTGTTCGCACGCCAGATACTATTTGCGAAATGCAGTGCGAGATACTTCCCGCCTTTTCCGGTGTACTCTACGAACTGACTCGGAAGCATCGTGGAGGAGTTGGTCACGAGAATCGTTTTGTCATCCATGAGCGGTGCCATCTTCTGATACATTTCCTTCTTCTGTACCGGATCCTCCGCCATCGACTCAATGATAAGATCCGCATCCTTCAGTGCCTTCGCAAGATCCAGCTCATACTTCATATCATTATAGGCCTTGTCAGCAGCTTCAATCAGCCGGTCAATATCCTCTACTGTCGTATGCTCAATGTCCGGAATCAGGCCCATGGAAACGATGTGCTTCGTACCGGCAAACTCCTTTGCCGCATTCAGCTCCTTCAGATACGTTTCATGCCACATCGCCATCTTCGGCTTCGTCCGACCGATCGATCCCTCCGAACGCATATAGATCGTCACATCATATCCCGAGTACGCCGTCTGATATGCAATCTGACTTCCGAGAACACCACCGCCGATCACTGTTACCTTTTTGATTTCCATACCTTATTGTCCTTTCTGTCATGATTTTTCCGTACGATATATATTTCTATATATCAATCTTATTATTAATGATTTTAACATAATCTATAGTATTATGCACATTACATTTTGTGCAATTTGTTATATTCGTAGTGAATTTTTGAAAGGATAAGAGGCTTTATGATTTTACGTCTTCTTCCTATACTGCGATGGCGTCATACGAAGGGCATCCTTGAAGGTCTGTGTAAAGTAGCTGCCGCTTCCGAAGCCGCATGCGATGCCGATGGAGGTTAGATCCTGAGCGGAATTTTTTAGTAAATCGCATGCCTGCTGGATCCGATAGTCCTTAAGATAATCCATCGGTGATGTATCGAGGCCGTTCTTAAAAAGTCGGTAGCACTCCCGCTCGCTGGTAAAGGCAGCGTTTGCGATATCGCTGACATTAATCTTGTCTGCAAAATGCTCATAGATGAAAACCATCATGGTTTTCAGTCTGTTTTCTTTATCACCGGATGCGAAAGTATTATCAGCTTGTGCTTCTGCAATCGGAAGAAGTCTTAGCCAGAACTCACTTAAACGATTTTGTATCGTCATATCAAAAGTCTTTGCATCTTCCCGTAATTGAAAGGTTTCCGCTAGAAATTTAAGCAGTTCCTGGTGTTCTTCCGTATCAGGTAATATAGAAATCATGCGGATTCCCGGATTTTTTGTGATCGGATCAATGTATTTTTTCTGTATCTGGTCACAGCCGGCGAGCATATCCGGATCAAAGATGTGAAGCAGCTCCCTTGTCTCGCAAGATCCTTCAGCCGGCGTCGATAAATGAAGCACACTGCTGTTGATCATCCCACCGGAACCCTCCGGGAAAATATAGGTTTTTCCGGGGATATGATATTCCAGCACGCCATGTTCAATGTAAAAAAGCTCGACATCCTCATGCCAGTGCCACGGTACGACAGAGTTAGCATAATCCTCGATGACGGAATGGATCTGAATATAAGGAAAGCTGTCCGCCCTTTGTGAATGATATTCTTCCCGTGAGGAATTTTTATACTGCAGCGTAAGATTTCTGTTCATGTACGGTATCCTTTGAAAAAACCTGCGAGCCAATGATGATCGTTCCAGCCACAGCCGCTATGATGCTGAAGACCATCATCCCATTAAAGCCACTTGTATCAAGAAGCATGCCTCCTAAGAAAGATGAGATAATGCTGCCGATCGTGAGTGTCGTGGTAAAGGCGGCCTGGCCGCGGACTTCATCGTCAGGATTCACTACACTCGAAACATAAAAAACAGAAGAAACGGCAAGAAGTGCCCAGGAAAACATCTGCAGTGCCTGCATCACATAAAAACCTGCGACACCTGGTGTAAGCATTGTTCCAATGGTTCGGATAATGTAGAAAATGCCTGCGAGAAATGGCCACATGACGGGCTTCAGCCTCTTTCGGAACAATCCGAAAAGCATCATCATCGGCACCTCGCTGGCGCTCGCGATGGCGATGGCGAGACCGAGCTCCTCCGTTCCGCCGCCCTTATTCTGCACGATCTGAAAGCCGAAGGTGTTGAGATTCATGTGTGCAGTGTGAAGACAAATCGCACCGATCAGCACGATGAAGAAAGAAGGATACTTCTTCATGAGAGATGTCCTGGCTACAGTTGCCTTTTCAGCTCCTGCTGAAGCATGCGAAAGTCCGGCGAGCTTTTCCCTATTCATGATGAGAAGGACCAGAAGAAGTGCAAATGCGATACCCGGCAAAACAGGAATGACGTCAATTCCGTATCTTCCGGTCAGCTTCCCTGCCAAAAAAGAGGTCAGCGAATATGTGCCGGAGCCAAAGCCTCTCGCTAGTCCGTAATTAATGGCAAGACCCAGCTGCATCGATATCGTGCCGACCGCATTGAGAAGCGGCGTCATGATCTGTAAGACGATAAGGAGAATGGCATAGAGTAAAATGATGAGTGCGAGCGGGAACGCATGCACCGCAAGAAGCAATATGTCTGTAACTGTGAAAATCAGCGCTTCGACCATGATCGTATTTCGTAGCGCGCTCTTCTTACCCCGTTCGATCATCGATGCGGTCAACGGCTGCAGAATTGTCGAAGCGATAGCAACCACGGCTGTCACGATCCCAATCATCGTATTGCTAAGGCCCTTGCCGCTAAGGTACGCGCTGACATAACCGAAGATCACCGCGTAGCCGGACCAGTAGAGCATCGTAAGAAGTGTATATTGAAAATTTAACAAGATGCATTTCCTCCCGCATGTAAGCATTCAACCTAATAGCTTTTATAGCATAATGCTTACACTGGCGGAATTCCACCGGTTTTGTGCCAATATTTTTTATACTTTCTGCCATGCAAGGTGACAACGGGGACAGTGCTTTCTGTCAGCTTTTTTGAAGACATGGTCTTTATAAAAAGCTGGCAGAGAGAACCGTCCTCGTTATCACATTGGCATTAAATATCGTTGCTTTTGCAACATATATTCGGTATGATTCACTGTATATTCTGATATGAAAAAAATGAATTGACTAAAAGAGCTTTCAGATTTACAGAATTTGATTTTTAGGAGGATGTATGCATTATAGTATAGAGCTGATGGAGAAGGAGCACGCGGATATTAATCGGATGCTGAAGGTGATGCAGCAGTATTCGATCAGGATTATGCACGGGGAAGAGATCGATCAGGAGGATTTCAAAGGTATCATCGATTTCGTGCGGAATTATGCGGATAAGCATCATCATGGCAAGGAGGAGAAGTCTCTGTTCCCGCTTATGGTAGAGCGGCTCGGAAAGCTCGCAGATAACCTCATCACACACGGAATGCTCGTCGAGCATGAACTTGGCAGAAGCCATGTGCGGGCGCTCGAGGAGGCGCTGAAGGTTTATAAGGAAACACCGACGGATGAAATCCGGCTGGATATCATCACAGAAGCCATGGGCTATGCACATCTTCTTAGTCTTCATACGGAAAAAGAAAATAGTGTCGTTTATCCCTTTGCGGAGCGGATGCTTTCGGAAGAGGATTTCGCGAAGGTCGATGCCTACTGTCGTCGGTTTGAAGCAGAGGAAGATACGAAGGGTGTGCAGAAGAAATACCTCTCCTTTCTCGAAGAGATGGAAAAGAAATATATCCAGTAATGTCCTCTGAAAATGTAAAGTGCTCTATAAAAGCTGATAAAATATTTCAAGCTTTATGGCTGTTACAGTATTGCCGATGTTTTCAGGGCTATGTATGATCGAAGCGATAATTGAGGGAGATCAGCGATGGGAGAACTGAAAATTAAAAGAATTTACGATGCGCCGGAGCCATCCGATGGAGAGCGGTTTCTTGTAGATCGTCTGTGGCCACGTGGTATCTCTAAAGAGAAAGCGGAGCTTTCTGACTGGGTGAAGGATATCGCTCCTTCCCAGGAGCTCCGTAAATGGTTTAATCACGTGGAAGAAAAGTATCCGGAATTTTCCAAAAAATATACGACTGAACTAGAGTCAAATCCGGACGCATCAGATTTTAAGCAGAAGGTAAACGAGCTTCTCAAAACAGAAAATGTCACACTTCTCTTTGCTGCCAAAAGCGATAAGCTAAACAACGCTGTCGTCCTTTCGGCATGGATCAGTGGCTCTTCATCTTCATGATTTGCGCTATAGCCCTTTCCCTTTTCAAAGAAAGCCTGCACGGACCCTTCCTCTCCATCTGGAAGCTGTAGACCCCTTTTCTTTTCATGCCAGTACATCGCGATGAAGCTCAGTGCAAAGGTATCCATCATCAGCGCCTGTGTATAGCGAAGCTGCTTCGTGCCATCCAGCCACAGCAAATCCATGCACTTATTGATACACTCGGCAAGTCGCAGGGTGTAATTCTGCACATAACGGATTTCAGAGACATTCTTTGGCACCGTCACCGAGCCATGCATCTCTTCGCGATAAATGATATACCTGTTTTTCCCTTTGCCCTTTGCGATATACAGCGCCTTATCTGCCTTCCCGAAAAGAGTATCATAATCCTTACCATTAAGCGGACAGGAAACCGTGCCGATTGACATCGTGACGCCGTTCTCTTCATCGATATCCATGATGGCAAGCCAGGTCATGTTCTTCACCGAATCAAGCTCCGAAAGCACCTTCATGGTGTAGTCCTTGATCGACGCCTTATCCAGAATCCCGGTACCCTGGTCATATGTATAGACTTCTGTATCCATTTGGATATCCTCTTTCCTGACCCTGCGGTCTTCATGAAATACAATTTACGATGCTACCTTATGTTAACCATTGTACCGCGTATCAATTGACGATTCAAGCCGTGGCATTATTCAATGCTTACCAAGGCAGTGGTGCAAAGTGAAGCGGAGCGTGCCGGCAGATGACATTCAAATGTTATCGGCTGGTATGCTCCGCCCCACTTTCCATAGCTATTTACATGTTTGCTTCGCAAAGCAAAGCTTCACTGATCCGCGTCGACGACGTACTCTCCAAGTGACCCTGCCGGAAGATCGAACTTCACGCGGGCCACGGCGGCGATTGCCTTCGCAGCGCCCTCGACACCCATCGTCTCGGAATTCACCATCATATCACGGAACGAATAGTCGTTCACCATCCCATAGCAGTAACGCTTCCTGTAGGCATTGCGCGCTGCAACGGCCGTCTTCATAAACTTCTCGGCCTCGTGGTCCGGCACATGCAGAAGCTCGATGATGTTTTTGAGCTTCGCCTCATACGGTGCATAGACGAAGACATTGAGATGTCTCGGATGATCCTGGAAGATATAGTCTGCACACCGGCCGACGACCACGATATTCTGCTTCGATGCCTCATCCTCGATGATCGAACGCTCGACCTGGAAGATCTCATCCTCATGCGAGATGGATCCGGAACCAAGCGGCAGTGTCATGTGAAGCAGTCTGTTCTTCGATTTCTCCTCACTATCACCGACATAGGAAATATCCGTTCCCATCCTCTCAGCAGTCTCCTCCACGAGGTCACGATCAAGATAATAGATGCCGAGCTCCTTCGCAAGCGCTTTTGCAACACCGGACCCGTTCGCTCCGAACTCTCTGGAAATTGTAATTACAAAATTTTTCATACTCACTCCCTATTTCATCACATCGTCTGTGCTCTGACCGGTACCTTCGCCTGCTTCTTCTGCATCCGGCGCACAATCACAGACAGTGTAAAATTAATGATGAAATAAATCAAGGCTGCTGTTCCAAAGAGTACAAAAACATCCGATGCATTGATCGTGCCCGTTCCATTGTATCGGTTTGCCGAGGACAGAAGCTGTTTCGTCCTAGCCATCAACTCAATGACGGCAACATTGGCAAGATACGAGGTATCCTTGATCGTCGAGATCACCTGTGAAAGCAATGTCGGGACGATTTTCCGATAAGCCTGTGGCAGGATAATATAGGTCATCTCCTGTACAACTGAGAAGCCCTGGCTCTGCGCTGCTTCAAATTGGCCCTTCGGTACTGCATTTAAGCCGCCACGAATAATCTCTGCAATAACAGCGCTCGTAAAAAGAATCAGTGAAATTGCCGCCTTGAAAAGGAGCTTGGTTTCGACAGAGCTTAGTCCGAACATCTTGTGCGTGAGCGCCTTCGGAATCGGCAGGAACACAACGCCGATAAACACCCACAGCATGAGTGGTGTGTTTCGGAACACCTCGATGTAAATCGTCGCCAAAAGCTTAAAAATCTTATTCTCCGGTGCATTGCAATAGTTTCTTACCAGTGCCAGCACCGAACCGATTAGAATAGAAAGAAGAACCGCCACGACGGATATGATAACCGTAAAGAGGGTACCCTTCAGAAGATACTGTATGATCTTCGGATTTGTAATGATGGAAAAGCTTGCTCCCAGTGTTGCCATGCTATTCTCCTTCTATCAGACTGCCGCTGTCTCGGCCTTTGCGACCGTTGCAACCTCACGTGCCTTCAATCTCTTCTCCCAGTTCGTCGCAAGTCTTGAAAGCGGATAACATACGACAAAGAACAGTGCGCCAGCTACAAAATAAGCAGGACCGTACGCTCCGCCCGTAATCTCGCCGGTGACGAAGCTGTAGGTCTGTGCAATTAGATCCGTACCACCGATGATGTAAAGGCAGGAAGTATTCTTGATGAGATTGACAACCTGATTGACCATCGGCGGCAAAATGATCTTCACCGTCTGCGGCAGGATAATGTAATACATTTCCTCGAAGTAATTGAAGCCCTGCGATTTCGCCGCTTCGAACTGCCCCTTCGGTACCGCTGTGATACCGGCACGGAAAACCTCGGCAACATACGCACCGTGATACACGCCAAGCCCGATCATACCTGTCGGTAGGATTCCGATCGAATGCTGTGAAAAAGCGAGAAAATAGTAAAGGAAGCACACCTGCAGCATGACCGGTGTGTTCTGGATGAACTCGACATACACACGAGCAATGGCTCTTAGAACCGGTTTCTCCGAGGTTGCCATCAGTCCGAAGATGATGCCGAGGATCAATGACAGGATAATGCCTACAGCAGCCGATGCAGCCGTGTTTGCAAGCCCCAGAAGAAACGTGCTTCGAAACTTCCACACCATCCCCCACGCATATGCTGAAAATAATCCGCCCATAGTGTTTTCCTTTACTTTTAAATCTTTGCCGCCGGCAATCGCCGGCGGCTTTTGATCATTTACAAATATCTTTTCAAACGTTATCAGCCTAGAACAATCAGCCTAAACCATACTGGCTGATCCAACCAGCGATCGTACCATCAGCAAGGTACTTCTGCACCTCAGCCTCTGTGTACTTCGAGAAGTCAGAACCCTTCTTCGTCGCGATACCATAATCCTGTGCTGCGAACTCTGTCGGAAGGAAGTCTCTGTCATCTGTCTTATAGATGGCAAGAATCGACTTATCTACCGTGAAGCCATCAACCTCGCCGGCTGTGAGTGCTGTCGAAATGGATGGATAATCATCATACTGTTGGAAGGTTACGCCCTCAGTCCAGGTTGCCGGATCAAAGGTATCCTTATCAAACTTAGAACCATCTACGAGACCCTCATCGACAAGCTCCTGTACGAGAGCCTTCGCGGAGTTAGAGCCGGAAGAAACGCCGATCTTCTTGCCAATGAGATCCTTGATATCTGTGATACCGGATGACTTCTGTACGAGTACGGCGTTATGATCCGTATAGTACGGTGTTGTGAAGTCCCAGCTCTTCTTTCTTTCATCAGAGATGGTGAAGGTTGCGATGACACAATCGATATCTCCGGAATCCAGAAGTTCTGTTCTGGTTGCAGCAGTTACTGTCGTGAACTCGACGCCATCCTTGCAGCCGAGATCCTCTGCAATCTTTCTGGCAAGATCATCCTCGAGGCCTTCATACTCACCAGTTACCGTATCCTGGAAGGAGAAGCCCTGTACAGCATTCTTTACGCCGACACGAAGCACACCTCTGTCGATAATCGCCTGCGTGTCTGCACCGATCTCCGCATCGCCTGAAGCCTCAGCCGCTGCTGCAGTTGTCTCCGCTGCTGCCGCTGTCGTAGCCGCTTCCGTCGCTGCTGCAGTTGTAGCTGCTGCCGTCGTAGCAGCTGCTGTAGTCGTCGATGAGCTTGAAGAACCACCACAAGCCGCCAGACTTCCCGTCATAGCGGCAACCATACCAAGCGCCATCAGTTTTCTGTTTTTCATAATGCATCCTCCTCTAAATTTCGTTTATTGATCCGGTATAGCAGATCTATATTGAAACCGGCGAAAACCGGTTACAACCAAATTGATCTTTTCACTATAATCAACCCCGCGTCCGATTATCGAATAATTTTTGAAAGGAACAGCTTCACACGCTCATTCTGGGCATCAGTGAAGAAGTGCTCCGGCGTGCCCTCCTCGATGATCTGCCCATGATCCATGAAGACGACGCGGTCTGCGACAGATCTGGCGAAGCCCATCTCATGTGTAACAACAACCATCGTGATGTTCTTTTCCTGACCGAGCTTGATCATGACATCGAGAACCTCCTGGATTGTCTCCGGGTCAAGTGCTGAGGTAGGTTCATCAAAAAGAATGATCTTTGATTGCATGCAGAGCGCTCTTGCGATTGCGATTCTCTGCTGCTGGCCTCCGGAAAGCGCCGTCGGATAAACATGCGCCTTATCCCGAAGTCCTACGACATCAAGATAATGGTACGCCAGCTCCTCTGCCTCAGCCATCGACTTATGATGTAGCTTCATCGGTGCCAGCGTCAGATTCTTGAGAACAGACATATGCGGATATAGATTAAACTGTTGGAACACCATCGCGATGTTATCGCGGATCACCTGTATCCTATTCTGCTTCGTGAGCTTCGTACCATTGATATAAACTTCTCCAGAGGTCGGCTCCTCGAGAAAATTCATACACCGAATTGTCGTAGACTTACCTGAACCAGAGGGTCCGATGATGACGAGCTTTTCGCCTTCCTTTACCTCGAGGTTTACATTTTTGAGAACCTCGAGATCGCCGAAGCTCTTGCATACATTGACAAGCTTGATCATGGTACCTATCCCCCTGTTCCAGTTTCCTATGGCGTTCTCAACCACTGATTCGCGATCTGTAAAGCATCGCGATCCCAGCATGAAGCTCACCGGATTGCTATTTTATATCTTATATTTCAGTGTCCGCTCGATATGTCTCAAACAAAATGTTTAAAAGAAATGGAGCCCTCTTTACCTCCGATAAAGACTGCTCCAATGCACCAGACACTGTTAATTTTCTATAACCTTAGCATCTGTATAAAAGAAGCACAAATAACATTTAATTATATTTCCTATTCAAATCTCAGGCGCAAAAGCTGACAGAGAGAACCGTCCCCGGTGTCAGCTTTTGACGCTCGATCACACGATTTCGGACAGAGGTTTGATGTCGATACCTTCCTTCGTGAGTCCTGCGCGGAGCTTCTCGACGAACTCTAGAGCCTTCGCACCATCGCCGTGAACACAAACCGAATCGGCAGTGATATCAATATCTTTACCGGTGATCGCAGTCACCTTATGCTCCTTCACCATCCGGATGACACGCCGGAGCGCCTCATCCTCATCGGTGATCATCGCACCCGGTTTCTTCCGGTTCACGAGCGTTCCATCCTCTTCATACGCACGATCTGCGAAAACCTCTGCTGCAGCCCGGAGTCCCATGTCCTTTGCGGCCTTGTAGAGTTCTCCCGCCGGCAACGCGAGGACAATCAGATCGCTCCGGTAATCCTTCACCGCCTGACAGATTGCCTCAGACTGCTTCCGATCCTTCGCCGCCATATTATAAAAGGCACCATGCGGCTTTACATGCTGGAGTGTCATGCCCTGCGCCTTCAGAAAAGCATCAAGCGCGCCGATCTGATACAGCGTATAGCTGTAGGCCTCCTCCGGTGTCACGACCATATTTCTCCGCCCGAAGCCCATGAGATCTGGATACCCAGGGTGTGCTCCGCAGCTTACACCTGCTGCCTTCGCCTTTTCTACCGTGGCCTTCATCACAACCGGATCCGACGCATGAAACCCGCAGGCAACATTGGCACTTGTGATCAGTGGGATCACTTTATCATCATTTCCGATCGTATACCGTCCGAAGCTTTCACCGAGATCACTGTTGAGATCCACCTGCATTTTGTTTACCTCCCTCTGTAAACGCTTTGATAAAGCCCGTATCGGCCTTCCCGTCACAGAAGGTCTTCGTATGCATGATCTTGTACTGGAAATCGAGATTCGTATCAACACCCATGATGAGCGTTTCCTCGAGCGCCGCCCGCATCTTCATGATGGCGGACATCCGGTCCTCACCGTGCACGATGATCTTTGCAATCATCGAATCATATTCAGACGGAATCTCATAGCCCGTATAGACTGCTGTATCCACCCGGACACCATTGCCGCCCGGTAGCAGCAGATGCGTAATCTTGCCAGGTGAAGGCATAAAATTCTTTTCCGGAATCTCTGCGTTGATTCGACATTCGATCGTATGTCCGCGACGCTTAAGATCCCGTTCCAGGATATGGAGCTCTTCGCCTGCTGCCACACGGATCATTTCCATCACGAGGTCGACACCCGTCTCCATCTCGGTCACGCCATGCTCAACCTGAATCCGGGTATTCATCTCCATAAAGTAGTAGGTTCCGCTCTGGTCCACGATAAACTCAATCGTACCGACACTATCGTAGCCGACAGCCTTTGCTGCTGTCACAGCATCGTCCAGCATCTTCTTCCGCACCTTCTCGGTGATAGCCGGTGATGGTGACTCTTCGATGAGCTTCTGATGATTCCTCTGGACCGAACAGTCCCGTTCGCCAAGCGCACGGACATTGCCAAATTTATCCCCGATGATCTGCACCTCGACATGACGAGGATGCAGGATCAGCTTCTCGATATACATCGTATCATCGCCGAACGCGTTTGCAGATTCGCGCTGTGCCATATTGAACTCGTCAATGAAGTCTTCTTCCTTCATGCATTCCCGCATGCCCTTGCCACCGCCGCCGGAGCTGGCCTTGATCATCACCGGGAAGCCGATCTCCCGTGCGATTGGGAGTGCCTTCTCAGCATCATACACAGGCTCCTTCGTACCTGGCACCGTCGGGACACCAGCCTCCATCATGAGCTTTCGTGCGGCAGATTTATTGCCCATCTTATCAATGATATCCGGAGAGGGACCGATAAAGGTAATGCCGTTTTCTTCGCATTTTCTCGCAAAGGCACTATTCTCTGATAAGAAGCCATAACCGGGATGGATAGCATCGCATTCCATATTTTTCGCAGCCATGATGATCGCATCCATATTGAGATAGGAGTCTCTCGCAGGACCTTCACCGATACAGATCCTCTGGTCTGCGAGACGCACATGAAGTGCATCCTTATCGACCTTCGAATAGACTGCTACAGAAGGTATCCCCATGACCCGGAGTGCCCGGATGATCCGGACTGCGATCTCGCCGCGGTTTGCAACCAATACTCGCTTAAACACCGTAGCCTCCTTTTACAGCTTCTTCACTCTGAAAAGCGGTTCTCCGTATTCTACTTTCTGCTCGTTTGAAACAAGAACAGCCAGAATCTCACAATCATAATCCGCGGTAATCTCATTCATCATCTTCATCGCTTCGACGATACAGACGGTATCACCAGCCTTGACATGGTCGCCAACCTTTACATAAGCAGGGATCTCAGGACCTGCTGCCGAATAGAAGGTTCCGACGATCGGTGAAGTGATATTGACCTCATTTTCGTCATCTTCCGAAGCAGACGCGCCATTTGGTACGCTTACAGGCGTAGCGGTCGTCTGCATTGGCATTGCTACGGATGCCGCCGGTGCAGATGTCGCAACGACAGGCGGGTTGTCAAGCTTAGAAAGTGATATTTTGAATTCTCCATCCTTCACGGTCATCGTCGTAAGGGAGGAGTTTTCGAGAATTTTTACCAGTGCTTCAATCTTATCGATTTCCATCATGTTCTCCTTTGTCATGCGTCCGGAAACAGTTTTTCCAGTCTCTTAGCCGTCAGTCTCACATCGAGCACTTCCTTGCACGGCTTATGGATGCGGTTTCTGAAATCCTGCAGCTCATGCTGTTCCTGTTTGAGAAGTGCCTGTGCCTCGGTTACAGAGATCTTTTCAAAATGGATGTGATCACCGATTCTTCTCTGGACGACCTTCGGGAGGTCAACCGTAGCGACGGTACCGATCTTTGCGTATCCGCCTGCCGTCTGATGATCAGCGAGAAGTATGATCGGTTTTCCGTGTGCCGGTACCTGAATCGAACCAAGCGAGATGCCATCGGAAATAATGTCTGATCCTTTCTTCGTCTCGATGAAGGGTCCCTCCAGGCGCATACCCATCCTGTCGAAGTTGCTGGTAACTTCATACTCACTGTTTAGAAAATTCTCGATTCCCTTGTGACTGAACATCTGGTCCTGCGGTCCCATGATGACACGAACGGTAATATTCGAATCATCGAACTCATGCAGCGGCAGTGTCCGTGAGAGAAAATACGGGAGATATTTCCTGCGCTTGATCCGGGTACTGATATAATCCCCGTTTTCAAGCTTCCGCCCCTTAAATCCGCCGATCTTCGATTTCAGATTCGTACTTCTCGAGCCCATAACAACCGGGATCTGCAGATAATTTGAAAACGCAATGTAGCAGGTCCGTCCGGTCCTTGCCGCCCCGACCTTGAGGACATCGCCTTTATTCACAAAAATTGCCGTATACATCGGCACCGGATCATCATTCAGCTCCGGGCGGAAATCACCGCCCGTGATTGCGATAATCTGGCTCGACGTAAACTCAAGCGTCGGTCCTATGAGAGTGCATTCGAGCACTGCCTCGTTTTCCGGATTATCTAAAAGAAGATTTGCGATCCGGAAGGACCGGGCATCCATGACACCGCCGACATTGAAGCCCTGGCTCTGGTAGCCATAGCGGCCGAAATCCTGGACGGTTGTCAGAAGTCCGCCCTTAATCACACGAAATCCCATCAGCCCTCTCCTTCATGAATCGTCACAGTATAGGTTCCATCCGCGACCTGCTTTTCAATCGCCAGATATTCTTCTTCACTTACCGGCACAAAACGGATATAGTCGCCCGCCTGTACGAGAATCGGCTCCGCACGGTTCGGATCGTAAGTCTTCACCGGCGTCATGCCCATCAGCTGCCAGCCGCCCGGCGAATCTACCGGATAAATCCCCGTCTGGCTTCCGCCAATGCCTACAGAACCGGCCGGGATGAGGACACGTGGGTTTGCGAGACGTGGTGTGTGGATACGTTCGTCGAGACCCCCGAGATAGGTGAAGCCCGGCAGGAAGCCGAGCATGTAGATGAGGTAATCAGAACTGGAATGAATCCTGATGACTTCTTCTTCAGAAAGGCCGGCATGCTCCGCAATGTTTTTAAGATCCGGGCCGTATTTACCACCATAGCAGGTCGGGATCTCATATACCTTTTTCGTGATGGATTCAGTCTTAGTATCCATCTTGACGATGGATTCGATGCGATGGTGAAGCTCCTTATAGGAAATAGCCTGCGGATTATAGTTAATGAGCAGGGAGCAGTATGTCGGGATCATGTCGATGATACCGGAGATCTGCTGCGCACGAATCAGCTTCACGATCGCAGCGATGCGCTGGTTGATTGCAGGGCTTATGACCTGCTCGAACTGGATAAGAAGGCCGGAGTCACCCTCCGGCACGACCTTTATATTCTGCATGAAAACTCCTTGCGAAAAGTTTTCCAGCTTTGTGCTGGAGGACTGATTTCACTAGTTATCGTATAAGTCCTGACGCTTCTTATGCAAAAAGCTTTGAAAAATTGCCAAGGGACTTGATACCTACGTAAGCAGTGATCAGAACTACGATGATGCCGAGGATGAAAAGGGCCTTCGGATGCTTGTAATCTGCGCCCATGATCTTCTTATTCTGAGATGCGATGAGGCAGATGGCGAGCGCAATCGGAAGAATGAGTCCATTTACGGCACCTGCGATGATGAGGAGTGATGCAGGATTGCCGGCGATCAGCATGACGATTGTTGAGAATGCGATAAAACCGATAACCCAATAATTTTCGTTGTTTGCAATCTTCGAACTGAAGGTCTTCAGGAAGGAAACAGAGGTATATGCTGCACCGATGATAGAGGTAACAGCTGCGCAAAGAAGTACAAGTCCTGCGAAACGATAGCCGACTTCGCCGGCACCCTGACGGAAGGCATCTGCTGCAGGGTTTTTCGCATCAAGTGTTGCACCGCCTGCTACGACGCCAAGAACTGCAAGGAACAGAAGAACTCTGACGAGACCTGCGATAAGGATACCGGTTACAGAGGACTTATTTACTTCCTTCAGATTATCTTCACCTGTGATACCAGCGTCGATCAGTCTGTGTGCGCCGGAGAAGGTGATATAGCCGCCTACAGTGCCGCCGATGAGAGTAAGAATTGCCGGGAAGAGAGCCGCATACCCAGTCTCCGGCACAAAGGTGTTCTTAATTGCCGAGCCTACCGGTGGCTTAACGATACAGATTACGATAAAGATCACGACGATCATGATGCCGCCGAGAACCTTTACGAGCTTATCCATCGTGCTCTTCGCATTCTTTGATAAGAAAACGAAGATGGCAATCGCTGCAGATAGGATGTAGCCGAGCCAGGTCGGGATGCCGAGCAGTGTGTTGAAGCCGAGTGCACCACCGCCGACATTACCGATATTAAATACAAGTCCGCCTAGAACGATGAGAAACGATAGGAAATATCCAAGTCCGGGAAGGATCTTATTAGCAACCTCCTGTCCACGAAGCCCGGTAACACAGAGCACACGCCAGATATTCATCTGGGCGATGGCAGAAAGAATCACCGATGAGAGAATGACGAAGCCGAAGCTTGCGCCGTTCTTACCGGTGAAGGAAGCTGTCTGTGTGAGGAAGCCCGGTCCGATCGCCGAGGTAGCCATCAGAAACGCTGCACCCAAAAGGGCGCCACTGCTCTTTTTCGTATCGCTCATATTTACGCCTCTTTCTTAAGGACTCAGTATTTTATGTCTTGTTTTTGTGTCCTTATTGGCTTTTATTATACCCTGTATTGATTTTCGGTCAAGTCATAGAAGCTGTAAATATTTATTCTTATTGGTTATGTTTAAGATTACCTCTTATTTTTTTTAATTTCAAAAAGAGGACCGGCTATGCCGATCCTCCTTCCATTATCGATTGATATTCAGATGCCGCGGGAGGCCGTCGACCATGATGGCGGGGAGCTCCTGCTGGATGAGGGGATGGATGTATTTGATCATGTCTTCGGTGACGTAGTCATCGTCGGTAATCCATTCGAGAGGAACCTTCTTCTCGATGTTTGCGATCTTGTGGACGTCGGCACATTCTGTGATGCACATATAAGGATCATCACTGATACGCTTCAGAACGATGACCTTTCCGGTTTCGCCCTCGAAGGCTGCCTTTACGGCTGAGCCGCCGACATTAAAAGCTTCAGTAATATCCACGCGGGAGGCCATATGGGAAGCACAGCGCTGGAGTGTCGAAAATTCGATGGCACGTG
>Ga0256406_1000496_pt1 | contig 71539 bp, 57 predicted proteins | sample RumenRJG_03DNA_FD_185986 | JGI IMG/M metagenome (GOLD analysis project Ga0256406, IMG submission 185986) | Bovine rumen microbial communities from Lethbridge, Alberta, Canada - RJG_03 | ecosystem: Host-associated > Mammals > Digestive system > Stomach > Rumen | place: Canada: Alberta | collected... | reverse complement strand
AAAAGGGAGTAGTGCACTTGCCATAATTACAGCAGCAATGACTAACGGAGAACTTGGAAAATGGATCACAAAGCAGGAAATCAGCTACCGCATGGTTGGATGATGGGATTTTCAACCGTACAGGTCGAATTATTTTCCAAGAAAAGTTTGCATATTTAGGATTTATGCTTAATTTTGCACGCATATAAAAGTCATAATATGAAAGACAAGAAAGCCATTACAATTAAGACGCTGAATAAGAGCAATGTATGGGACATCCAGGAAAACGATGTCTTTCGCATGTGGGAAGCCGTTGAAAAAGATGCCGATCTGAAAGACAATATGCGTCACTATACTGACATCATCAAGACAGCTTTCGAGGTTGAAGACATCAAGGTGGACAAGCCCATCGTCATTGAGAAGCTTGAGCAGCGCGGGTTCAAGGTCGGGACCATCAAGGTTGATGAGCAGAACAGCTACAAAGTGGCTATCAAGAAGCGCGCCATCATGCGCGTCACGGACCTGACCTATGAGAATGTGGGTCATATCTCTGCAGCCAAGCTCGTAGAGGTGCTTGAGCGTAACTTCGGCGGTGGATGGGAGAGTCTGCCTCAGAGCATCCAGGACATTATCCTCAGTGCCTTCGACATCTCTACCACAACATTGCCTGCTGACCGCTTGCACAAAGCCGGTGGGCTCTATGAAAAGAAGGTCAACGACGGATACGAAGTGCTCGAGATTCCTAAGGGATCATGGACGGAGGCTATCTTCGTCAAGGAGAAACCCGAGGATGAGCCTAAGCCCGTCGTGGAGCCGACCAAATCTTCTGATGACTATGAAGAAGAGGATAGCGACGAGGAAAAAGATGAAGATCTTCCCGAGGACAATGAACATCAGGATGAAGACGAGGATGAAGACGACGATACCTTCGATGATGACAAGCTCACGGAGGAGAGTTATCGTACCACCTATGAGACGAATCCTGATGACCTCAACTATGAAGCTGAGGAGATCAGCGACGACAGTGAAGGTGACTATTAATTAATAATTCATCCCAATGAAGATTCCTTGGCGGTCTTTTTTCGGATTCTCTGATGAGGGAGCCGGCGAGACCTTTGCCCATGCAATGGGTCGCGCCCGTCACCTCTTAGAGATACAAAACTATGAGGATGCCTGCCGTATCTTGAAATATGCTGAAAAGAATAAAGATGCGGAAGGTATCTATCTGTATGGCTGGTGCTGTTGGAGAGGAACAGGGGTCGTAGAAGACTCCGGTAAAGCTGTAAAACTGTGGAAAGAAGCTGCTTCCATGGGATATGAACCAGCCATAGAGAGATGCAAAGCTATCAAAGATTTCATAGAAACCATTAAATGATTCCTTTTCGTATAAAAATAAATAACAACCAATACTTTCATTATTTTCGTTTAGTTTCGCTTCTGCTAATCGCTTCGGTGCCTGCTCTTCTTTCGGCTAAAAGCAAAACGTGGCATGAAGTAGCACTGAAAAAGACTTATATCTACCGCCTTTACCTAAATGATAAAAACGGCTCACCCTATCGGCTCAATCATCCAGAAGCCTTTCTTTCCACAAGATCTTTAGAGCGAAGAAAACGACAAGGCATTGCCATAGACTCTACGGATCTTCCCGTTTCTCCAACGTATTTGAAAAGTATAAGAGAAAGAGGTTTGAATATTCTAGGGACAAGCAAATGGCATAATACTGTTCTAGTAGCTTCAAATAAGGATAACATGGGAACTGCCGTTCGAGGGCTTCCTTTTGTAAAACGTTGTCTCCGACTTTATGTCTCTCCAGACTCGATGCTTGTCACACCACGATTAGACATCGGGAAACTCATGCCCAACGATTCTACGAGTCACACGGTCTATGGAGATGGATGGGAGCAAATAAGGCTAACCAACGGCAACAAACTCCATGAATTAGGCTATAAAGGCAAGGGGATGCTGATCGCTGTTCTCGATGCCGGATTTCAAAACGCTGACAGGATCCCTGCCATGAAAGCCATCAATGTTGTAGCCACAGCTGATTTTGCTCCTCGCCGAACACGGAGTATCTATGAGGAGCATTATCATGGCACGATGGTTCTCTCAGTGATGGGAACGAACAAGAAGGGCGTCATGGTAGGAACAGCTCCTGAAGCCGATTATGCTCTGATTCGTACGGAAGATACCGACACAGAGACACGTGCCGAAGAAGACAGTTGGACGATGGGGGCAGAGTTTGCTGATTCGATAGGTGCTGATCTTATCAATTCTTCTTTAGGCTACACGCACTGGGATGGAGATTCCATCGGGCCTTGGCTACGTTCGCTCAATGGCTGCTCGTCTTTTATCAGTCAGTCGGCTTCTATGTTAGCTTCAAAAGGCATCATACTATGCAATGCTGCAGGAAATGAAGGGTATAACAAATGGCATAAGATCAATATCCCAGCTGATGCAGATAATATTCTGACCATTGGAGCAATAGACAGAGACAGTACGATTGCCTTGTTCTCAAGCCTCGGACCATCGCAAGACGGAAGGGTTAAGCCTGACATTTGTGGGCCAGGAGTAAACATAAGTGTCATTGATGGTTCCGGAACGTTGACGACAAACAACGGCACATCCTTTGCATCGCCGATTATCTGTGGACTCGTTGCCTGCCTTTGGCAAGCCCTTCCAACACTGAATGCTTATCAGATCATCAATATCATCAGGGCATCTGCTGATAGGAATAAATGGCCCGACAGCGTCTATGGTTATGGTATCCCCGATTTTATGAAAGCATACAATAGTCGCAATCAGTCGCAGTCGCAGTCGCATTAAGGTCGTTTGAGAAACTTTTGAAAAAAAATAATTCGGGAAATTGAATAATATAATATTTTTTTATTACCTTTGCAGCCATAATAGACTTATTGAGACATTTCCATTTCTTTGGAAGTGTTTGTCTTATTTGAAAATCAATAATTATACTTCACATATTATATATGTATAGCAAAGACGAATTATCTGTCAAGGGCAAAGAAGAACTAGCAGACATTGCTAAGACTCTTGAGCTTAATCCAGACGATTACGATAAGCAGGAAGATCTTGTCTATGCCATTCTTGACAGGCAGGCAGAGGTTGAAGGGAGCAAAAATCCCATCAACGACAACCGTCGCAAACGTAATCGCGACACTAAAGCGAAAGACCGGGATAAATCTTTGTTCCCGGACACTTCTGATCCAGCAAAACTTCTTGCTGAACTAGAGGAGACACTCAACAGTCAGCCTAAGCACAGAGGACCTAAAACCAAGAAAGAGCGAGACTTGATGAGACAGATTGCTGCACTGAAACAACAGATTGCTGAAGCAGCAACACAAGACAACGCCGAAACAGAGTCCGCTGAAACAGCGCCAGACGATACTCAAGCAACTGATAATAATCAGAACAATCTTCCTACTGTAGAAGAGGGGGCTCCTGAAGAGGGCACCAATAAGATTGCCTTGTTACAGGAGAAAATCAATGCTCACAACGAGGCAGCAAAAGAAGAAATAGAAAACCATACTTCTGACGAAGCAACTTCCGTAGAAGAAGAAAACTCTGAAGATAATCAAACTGAAGCACCTGATTCGGAGGAGAATACGCCTGACAGTGTTTGGGAGGGGGATCCTGGAGATGGAACAGATTTCATCACAGTTGTTGATTTGCCTGTAGAAGATCAGGGTATCACCCCCAACTACGACATGTTTGATCAGCCCACAACGGGTCCATCGTTCCAAGAACAAGAACAGGGAACAGAAGAGATGCCTCCAATGCCTCAAGTAAATGAGGAAGAAGAGGAAGAACCGGAACCCTTTGATTTCACAGATCTCATTTCTGCCAACGGTGTGCTTGAGGTTATGCCTGATGGCTATGGCTTCCTTCGTTCCAGTGATTACAACTATCTCTCTTCTCCTGATGATGTATATGTTCCCAATAATCTCGTTCGCCGCTATGGTTTGAAAACGGGCGATGTCATTGAGGCTCGCGTGCGTCCGCCTCATGAGGGTGAGAAATTCTTCCCTTTGACAAGTATTGTGTCTATCAATGGCCGTCGCCCTGACGAGATTCGTGACCGTGTACCATTTGAGAACCTCACTCCGCTCTTCCCTGATGAGAAATTCAATCTCACAGGCGACCCAGCAACAACGAATCTTTCCACACGTATCGTAGATTTGTTTGCGCCTATCGGTAAAGGTCAGCGTGCACTTATCGTTGCCCAGCCTAAGACCGGTAAGACAATTCTGATGAAGAATATTGCAAATGCTATTGCAGCAAACCATCCAGAGGCATACTTGATGATGCTCCTCATTGATGAGCGTCCTGAGGAGGTAACGGATATGGCACGCACCGTCAATGCTGAGGTGATAGCCTCAACCTTTGATGAGCCAGCTGAGCGCCATGTAAAGATTGCGGGTATCGTTCTTGAGAAGGCTAAGCGTATGGTGGAGTGTGGACACGATGTTGTCATCTTCCTCGATTCTATCACACGTCTTGCTCGTGCTTACAACACAGTTTCGCCTGCATCAGGTAAGGTGTTGACCGGTGGTGTCGATGCCAACGCTTTGCAGAAACCTAAGCGTTTCTTTGGTGCTGCACGTAATATTGAGGGTGGTGGTTCACTGACAATCATTGCTACAGCACTTATTGATACAGGTTCTAAAATGGATGAGGTCATCTTCGAGGAATTCAAGGGTACGGGTAACATGGAGCTTCAGCTCGACCGCAGCCTCTCCAACAAGCGTATCTTCCCGGCTGTCAACCTCGTGGCTTCAAGTACGCGTCGTGATGATCTCCTTCAGGATAAGACCACCCTCGACCGCATGTGGATCCTCCGTAAATATATTGCTGATATGAATCCTATCGAAGCAATGAACACAATTCACGACCGCATGGAACGGACAAGAAACAACATCGAGTTTCTTGCTTCGATGAATGGATAAACAGAACACATACGCTGATTAACAATGTAAGGGCGGCCCTGAGGGCCGCCCTATTGTTTTATTATCAAATCATACCCCCGCCATGATATTGCGATCGGTATTATCTATATCATAAAAATCAAGAAGAGAAGCATCTTCCCGGAACTTATCCACAAGAGTCTTGTCGGAGAACATCGATTGAGCCTGCTGAAAGAGTCGTGCAGCTTCTTCTCCCTTTCCATTGAACCATGCACAATACCCTGCATTCAGATAATCAGCAGCTTCGGGCTTTTCCAAGGATAAAAGTTCTTGATAAAGTTTTGCTGACTTCTCAAGCTGTTTTGTACAGAGCATCGCCCAAGCTAAAACTCGCTTGATGTCAGGATTATTCTGATCTTTATAATAGAGCTCGTACAAGATCTTCACAGCCTCATCAGCCCTCTCATCATTGATAAGTGCAATGGCCTCGTTCATCGGATAGAGTTCCTTATCTGGGTAAAGAACGGACAACTGCCTGTACAGTTTTGAAGCTTGAGCATAATGAGCACAACGAAAAGAAGCCAAAGCATAGCCTTTTAAGGCCTTCTCTTTACCATTCTCCATGCTATAGGCTTTTGTAAACAAAACTTCAGCCTTAGCGTATTGGCCTTCCCTCAGTGCTATGCGTCCAGCGAGAAGGTTATCTTCCAAACTATTCTCATCAAAGTAAGCATTCAGCATCACTTTTGCTTCGACAAACAGTCTGCGTTTCAAAAGGAACGTTACAACACTTATTGCTCCGTCATGCATGGAACCCGCATAAATAGGATTATCAAGGAAGAGCTTATTGTCCTTATTCGTGAATGGATCTCTAAACGCCCTACGACTGTCATTGATGCGGAAGAAACGATATAGATCTTGGAGATACTGACGACGATAGAATGCCGGGGTATTAATAATTCCTTCAGCACCAGGAACTTCCATCGCCACATTGTTACCCAACATCTCTTTGATGTTATCGGGTAGCTGTGCATAGACAGTCGACATCGCCAATGCAAAACTGTACTTGTCTGAATCGCAGAAAGGCATCGAAGAAAGCAAACTACTCATAAACTGAGCCTTCCTAATTTCCTTAGGAATCTGTTCCAAACCAGGATGCTGAATATAGAAAGGCGTGAACCAATTAGACAGTGTGAAGAAGAAACCGAAACGCTTCATCTTGGAAAAGCCCCCGAAATAGATATCAGCACCACGCTTCTGCATGTCCGTAATCTTACGCATGCTTTGTTCAATCTCTTCTATCTTCTTGTCACTGTTATCACCATGCAGGATCTCATCCATCGGGTTCTCCTCCTTCTCCCGGATGCCAAACCTCGTCATCTCGAGATTCTGATTTTTCATGATGTTGGGTATGACATCCCGCTCTATGGTCTGTGTGTCTTGTTCAGCTGTCAAGCAATATACAATCTGCATCTGCAACTGAACAAGTTCTTCACGGAAATCGTCGTTGTCTAACAGTTGATTGATAGTATTGGATATTTCCGGGAATAAACGATAATCGCCTTTATCTAATGCAAACACCCAACCTATGAGTGCCCGCTGCTTCAATTTCTCATCATTTGCTTTCTGATATATCTTAAGAAGCATCATCACTTTGGCTGGATCCGGAGAAAGAAGAGCAGCCATCATCACAGAAGCACACAAGGTCAATGCATCCATCGCATCAATCGTAGGAGAAAGAATGAGCGCTGCTATATCTGAGGCATACTCATTGCTCCATTGACCGGATACAACAATATCAATGAAAGCTTTGGAAACGACAGCAAACCGTTGCTCGTAAAGGCCCTTGCTTTTTGCTTCTACTGTTGATTGGGGCTCAAGCGTTAACAAGGCCACATCAGATACAAAAGACTCCAAGCTTGCACGAAGGCTGTCGGTATCAGGTTGAACGTTATTTGTCCTGCCGGATAATAGTGGAGCCAATGATGAGTCGAATTTTATTCGAGCTTGCAGCGAAGCATTGGACAAAACACGATAAAGACGTCGAGCCAATTGATGATAGAGGCTATCTCGCTGATTGTCCTGATATCCACGGAGCATGTAATCGCTCATCATCTGATAGCTGTTGCTAATATCCTCCAACTCGTCGTTAACTGAAATAGAATAATCAGTCATCAACTTGGAAGTGTCCTTTAGTACAGTTCCAAGTGGAAGATTATTCGACAACTGTTGTTGAAGGTCTACTATCTGATGGATATAATCTTTCCAGTTAGAAGAATCAAGTCTGGTCATAAGTTGTTAATATCTTTTTGCTATAGCTATATCATGCGCCCTTGGAGGAGTGACATGACTAAACTTCATCTGCGGCAACGCCTTTATAGTCTTAACATCAGCACCAGTGTACTTACTGATAATAGATGCATAGTGCAGGAAACCATTTTTATTAATAGAGTCTACCGCCATATTATAGACCTTGATGAAGGTCTTTAGTTGTTGCTGCCTCCGCTTACCCGTAAGTGCCTTTTCACGGAAAGCTATTACACCCATATGCACATTTTTATCCCTACTGTCCATGAGCATAGGATTACCATGTATCCTTGCAGTGGTAGCTTGCGGCTCAGTAAACAATGCCGCATCCATCTCATTGTTGAGAATCATCTTGATACGTGTACGAGGGTCATTGATTTGAATCTTGTAAACATCGTATTTAGGTTTAGCACTATCAATAGCGTAATCAGCAAGATAATCAGTAACCGAGAACCTCGTCATGGCTATCATCTTGTCAGAGAGCTGCTTCAGTTCTTTGATACGTGCGATACGATTGGTATAAAGCTGCCAATAGCTGCCTGTAGCAGTAATATACCTCAGGGCGATGCCTTCTTTCTTTAGCCGTTCAGTACGTATCAGGTCACTGACAAAACCTTCTACATGTTTGCCTCGTACCAACGTATCGCAGTCTATCTGTGCACCCCTTTGTTTGAGATGAACGTCAAGCCCATTCTGCAAGAACAAGCTGTCTTCCACACCAATAAACAAAGGCAGGCAATCGAGGGTTGGAACAGTAGCAATCTTCAATGCCAGACTATCTTCACGCTCGAGCTCTGCGCGAGAAGCTTTCTCTTCCTGCTTCTTCTCATCATAGCTCTTGTGACAAGCTGTTAAGAGGAATGATGACAGCATTAAAAATGCTAAGATAGAGAAGAGATTCGTCAATTCCCAGTTATGGTTAAGCTTATTCTTCATATTCTGTAGTATCAATGATTCCAGCCTCACGTAAGGCTTCCTTTCGCTCGCGGCAAGTACCGCACTTTCCACAATGCTTCTCACCACCTTTGTAGCAGCTCCAAGTCTCACTATAGTCAATGCCCAGCGCCTTGCCATGGCGAGCAATGTCTGCCTTCGTGATATTCGTATACGGTGCCCACACCTCAACCTTCTCATAGGTTCCTGCTTGTGAAGCAGCAGACATAGCCTTGACAAAATCGGGACGACAATCGGGATAGATGGCATGGTCGCCTCCATGATTAGCCATCATAACATATTTGAGATGGTTAGATTCAGCCAACCCCACGGCAATAGAGAGCATGATACCGTTGCGGAAAGGCACCACAGTCGATTTCATGTTCTCATCATCATAATTGCCTTCAGGAATAGCATCAGCGCCTTCAAGCAGGCTTGATTTGAAATACTGATGCATGAATCCAAGGTCAATGGTGATATGAGGAATACCCAACCGCTTGCAATGTAACTCAGCAAAAGGAATCTCTCGCGCATTATGGTTGCTACCATAGTTGAACGACACACCTAATGCTATCCGGTCTTTATATTCGTACAGCATGGTAATGGAATCCATACCACCGCTGACTATGATAATACTATCTTTCATGATTTGAGTTTATGAGTTTATGAGTTTATGAGCTATCCGAAGAGAAGGCGCAATGCTTCCTCCACTTTCTTCACAGGGTGTAACTGTATAGCATATTTCTTGGGATTGATGCCTTTCAGATTGTAGGACGGGAGGATGATATGCTTGAATCCGAGTTTCTCGGCTTCAGCAATGCGCTGCTCTACACGGCTTACAGGTCTTACTTCACCACTCAGTCCTACTTCGCCACACATACACCATCCACTCTCTATCGGAGTATCTACATTGCTCGATAACACTGCTGCAATGACACTGAGATCCATCGCCATATCGGTAACCTTCAGTCCTCCTGCGATATTGAGGAAGACATCTTTCTGCATCAGTTTGAAGCCGACACGTTTCTCCAACACAGCGAGCAGCATGTTCAATCTGCGTTGATCAAAGCCCGTAGCAGAACGCTGGGGAGTACCATAGGCTGCTGTAGAAACAAGAGCCTGCGTCTCTACAAGGAAAGGCCGCACACCTTCTATCGTAGAACTGATCGCTACACCCGACAAACCTTCGTGATCTTCGGTCAACAAAAGCTCAGAAGGATTGGAGACAGCCCGTAAACCATCTTGACGCATCTCATAGATGCCGAGCTCCGAGGTACTCCCAAAACGATTCTTGATACTTCGCAGTATTCGATAGACGTAATGCTGGTCACCCTCAAACTGGATAACCGTATCCACGATATGCTCAAGGATCTTAGGTCCAGCCAATGTTCCTTCTTTATTGATGTGACCGATGAGCAAAACGGGAACACCACTACTCTTCGCAAATCGCAGCAGAGAGGCTGCACACTCACGAACCTGAGAGATGCTGCCCGGTGAAGAGTCCACTTGTTCAGTAGATATTGTTTGAATAGAGTCTACAACGACCAACTGAGGATGAAGTTCCTGGATACCGGCATAGATCTTCTCAAGGGAAGTCTCACAGAGGATGAAGACATTGTCTCGCACTTTTTTCTGAATACGCTCAGCTCTCATCTTTATCTGATGGGCACTTTCCTCACCGCTGACATAGAGAATCGGCATATCACCCATGCCAAGAATAGTCTGCAAAGTAAGTGTCGACTTACCTATTCCCGGCTCACCGCCCAGCAACACGATGCTTCCCGGCACAATGCCACCGCCCAAGACTCTGTTGAGCTCATCATCATGCGTGTCTATTCGCGGAGCATCTTCAAGAGGAATCTCTTTCAATCGAAGCGGCTTATTATCTCCATGGGGAACAAGTCCTTTTCCTCCACGTCGAAGTGTAGCTGCCGTGTTCTTAGCATTCATCGAGCCATAGTCTGCAGCTACCTTTATTTCCTTGAAACTGTCCCATTCACCACACGAGGGACAACGTCCAAGCCATTTAGCCGACTCATACCCGCAATTGCTGCAGACATACATGGTCTTGTCTTTCGCCATAATATTGACGCTTTTATTGTAAAGCTTACTTATAATCTTTCTTAGTGAATGTCTTGTCTATCACTACATTACCAGTTTTCTGTGATCTGAATACATAATGAAAGTTGTAAGCAGCTTGCTTAAATTCCTTCATACTCGTATTCTCCTTCAAGCTATTAAGAATAGAACTTATAATTTGCTTCTGTCCTTTAGCAATAACCATTGGATCATCTATCTTCCCTGAGATCGTGTAATAATAGCCGAAAGTATGAGTTGCCCTGTCAAAGCTTACACTGTCCGTACGCTGTGAATCCACGAATGGAGTAGGGCAGTAACGCTCTGTATAATCTGAAGCTGATTTAGCAGCCAAATCTTCCAAGTTCGTACGATGACAACTTGTCAATGACAATGCCGCAAATGCAAGAACTAATATCTTTTTCTTCATCATTTTATTTAATATAACTTCAAGAGTGTCCATTAACACCCTTCACCTATCAACCATCAACTTGATTTTAGCGCAAAGTTAAGAAAAATATAGATTTTTATGGCATCTATCTCCCATCTTTTTCGTAACTTTGCGTCAAAGATTACTAATTCGAATGGAGAACATCCGTAATTTCTGCATCATAGCGCATATTGACCACGGCAAATCAACATTGGCCGATCGTATGCTTGAATATACCAAGACCATCAAGATTACAGAGAATCAGATGCTTGATGATATGGATCTTGAGCGTGAGCGTGGCATCACCATTAAGAGTCACGCCATTCAGATGGAATATGCACTTGATGGACAAAAATATATACTCAACCTTATCGATACTCCGGGACATGTCGACTTTAGTTATGAAGTGTCCCGTAGCATAGCAGCTTGTGAGGGTGCCTTGCTCGTAGTAGATGCTACACAAGGTGTTCAGGCTCAGACGATCTCCAATCTCTACATGGCCATTGACCACGACTTGGAGATTATCCCTGTCATCAACAAGATAGACATGCCCAATGCCATGCCTGATGAGGTGGAAGACGAGATCGTTGACCTCATAGGTTGTGACCCTGAGGATATTATCCGAGCAAGTGGTAAGACAGGAGAGGGAGTGCCCGACATTCTCAAAGCTGTCGTGAAGCGTATCCCGGCTCCCAAAGGTGACCCGAAGGCTCCCTTACAGATGATGATCTTCGACTCACTCTTCAACTCCTTCCGTGGTATCATCGTTCTTGGAAAGGTGATGAACGGTACCGTGCGTCAGGGAGATAAGGTGAAGTTCGTTCAGACAGATATGGAGTATACTGCTGATGAGGTAGGTGTACTCAAGATGGATCTCGAACCCCGCAAAGAACTGTCCACGGGTGAGGTAGGATATATCATCTCTGGCATCAAGGATGCTACAGAGGTGAAAGTAGGCGATACGATCACACATGTAGACAACCCATGTAAAGAGGCTGTAGAAGGTTTCCAGGAAGTGAAGCCGATGGTGTTCGCAGGCGTCTATCCCATTGACCCGGCTGAATACGAGAACCTTCGCAGCTCTTTAGAGAAGTTGCAGCTCAACGATGCGAGTCTCACGTTCACCCCTGAGTTTTCGCAGGCTTTGGGCTTCGGTTTCCGCTGCGGATTCCTGGGACTTCTTCACATGGAGATTGTCCAGGAACGCCTCGACCGTGAGTTCAACATGGAAGTGATCACCACTGTTCCAAACGTTTCCTACAAGGTATATACCAAACAAGGTGAAGAGATAGAGGTTCACAATCCAAGTGGTCTGCCTGACCCAACGGAAATTGACCATATTGATGAGCCTTATATTCGTGCGAGCATCATCACGTTAAGCGACTATATCGGGCCAATTATCAAACTGTGCCTCGACAAACGTGGAGAACTGCTTGACCAACAGTATATTTCCGGTGGTAATAGAGTGGAACTCCACTTCATGATACCATTGGGTGAGATCGTGATTGACTTCTACGATAAGCTGAAGTCTATATCCAAAGGATATGCCTCTTTCGATTATCACATCGACAGCTACCGTCCTTCGAAGCTTATCAAGCTCGATATTCTCCTCAACGGGGAGCCTGTCGATGCACTCTCTACATTAACGCATGTAGACAATGCGGTGACCTTGGGACGTAGCATGTGTGAGAAGTTGAAGGAACTCATCCCTCGTCAGCAGTTTGACATCGCTATCCAGGCTGCTATCGGTGCAAAGATCATTGCCAGAGAGACCGTGAAGCAAGTACGTAAGGATGTGCTTGCTAAATGCTATGGCGGTGATGTGAGTCGTAAGCGCAAACTGTTGGAGAAACAAAAGAAAGGCAAGAAGAGGATGAAGCAGATTGGCAACGTACAGGTGCCACAGAAAGCATTCCTCGCTGTCTTAAAGTTAGATTAACAAATCTCAATCAGATAACCTAAATAGATTTATAGAGAAATGAAGGAATTACAAAACACGACGCGTGACATAGCACGCGAACTGGCGCGCAAGTACAGCACAATGACTCATGAGGAGCTCGACACGCTGGAAAGCATCCTCATTCCGAAGAAGTACGCCAAGGGTGAAATGATTCTTAAGGAAGGAGAAGTTTGTGAAGCCATCTATTACATAGACAAGGGCTTGATCAGACAGTTCTACTATAAGAATGATAAGGAGCTGACGGAGCATATTGGCTCCGATGGTGAGATATTCATGTGCATAGAGAGTCTCTTTAAGGAAGAGCCTACGAAGCTTCAAGTTGAAGCCTTGGAGCCTACTATCGTTTATCTCATTCCTAAACACAGGTTGGAGCAAGTAGCCTTGCACAATGTCAACATTCAGATTCTCTACCGCAAGATCTTGGAAGAGAGCCTGATCATCTCTCAGGTTCATGCCGATCTGCTACGCTTTGAGACAGCTCAGAACCGTTATCAGCGCTTGTGCAAGATGAAGCCCCAAGTTGTTCTTCGTGCTCCCCTTGTATACATCGCAAGCTATCTGCAGATGACACCGGAGACATTGAGCAGAGTGAGAGCACAAAGCATATAACGCATTCGCTAAATAATAAAGAAAAAGGAATAAAGAATACAGGTTACACACCAATGTATTCTTTATTCCTTTTTCTTTATACTTTAGCGTAGCGCTACGCTCCGTGGAACATATAGTTCTTCATCGTGTCTTCTGTGAGACGGGTGAAGAGATCAAGGGTGAGCTCATCAGCCACCTCAAGTGCATGATTGAGAATCTGATCGCTGAAAGCCTGAAGCATATCCTGAGCCTCCATCGGCTTCTCCTTATAGATGGCCAGATACTTAGCCTCAAACTCCTTCTGACGCTCATCATTCTCTGCCTCGAGCTTCGCATAGCGCTCCTTCACGACAGGCGCATAAGCATTATAGTTGGTCATAGCTAAGGTCATCACCTTACGGAACTTCCAGTAAGCTGAGTCATCCGTGCAATGGTTATCACCAATCTGATAGGCCTTCGGGAAACTCTTGATACCCTGATAGATAGGCAGGAACACACCGAGGTCAGCCATGCCATCAGCTACATAAGTGATATGTCCGATAGCATCCGGGAGCCAGGGACGAACCTGAAGCAGATGGGTCTGCGTGGTACGGAAGATAGAGACCGGACGCCAAGGCTCATGACCGTTATTATGAAGATACGGATCGTGATCAGTGCCATCATAATGGAAACGGAAAGCTTTCCGCAGCTCAGGGATATTGATATGACCACTGTCTGGAACAGCATATACGGGGAACGTATTGACATCTACATCCTGCTTCATGGAAGGAGTGAAGAGCTTCTGCAAGCCCCATACACGTGTATAGTTATAGGTATGGTCAGCGATATCATCCTTCGAGTAAGCCTTATGGAAATCGAACTTCTCCTTTCCATCCCACAAGCCGTTCTTTTCTGCAAAACTCAACAGATCCTTGTCTGCGAGGAAGTTTTCCTTATCATTGGGATCATAATCACGGAAACGACTCTGGTTACCTGTTACAAAGTACTTATCATCGGGGATACGGCATGCGAGCCAATGGTGGCCACAAGCGTTCTCCAAATACCAAGTCTCCTTGTTATCAATGAAACCGATGCCGAAGCCCTCAGCGGAGCCATATTTCTCAATCATGGCACCCAAGCGCTCCACGCCTTCACGTGCTGTGTGGATATAAGGAAGCACCGTGTTGTAAGTGCAGTTCTCCGCCATTCCATCAGCTACATAAGGATCATGCGCAAGAGCCTCAGGACTACTGAAAATAGTCTCTGTAGAACTCTCACCCACACCTGCTGTGTTGAATCCAGCACTTCCCCATTCATGATGATATTGATAATCGGGGAGCGCCGTATATCCAAGACGCTTCTTAGGCAGTGGGCATCTGAAGGCACTGTCGTTGGCAACGAACTCTTCAGGACCATTATCGGTCTCATCAAAGACCAGCCAGTTCTTGCAACGCATGGCATCAAAATCCTCACTGCGTGCATAGATACGTGATCCATCGCCTGTCAAGTTACCACCAACAACAATAGTGGTACACTCTGACAAATTATTCTTCTTTACCTTTTCCATAGTTCATATGATATTAGTAGGTATTATCTCTTTCCGATATTCATGATCCAGCGGAGCGGATGTTTAAGGAAGCCTTTCAGGCTACGATCGTTGATATTAGGCTGCACGACACCTTTCTTCTTACCTTTGCTCTGCGTCTGACTGTTAGAAGGCTGCTGCGACTGCTGCGCTTGCTGTCCACGCTGCTTATCAGCATATTTATGGCGTCCACGCGTCTTCTGACCCTCATTCGGATTCTGAACCTGCTGCTGTTCATGCTGACGCTCCTGTTTCTGCCCTCTGCCACGCTGACGTCTCTGCTTAGGCTGACCTTGAGCCTGTTGCTCTTGCTTCTGCTGGCCTTGGTTCTGTTGATTCTGCTTCTGCTGATTTCTCTTAGGCTGTCCTTGCTTCTGCTGACGCTCCTGCTTCTGACCATTCTGTTGGTCATTCTGCTGATTATTACGATTGTCGCCTCTTTTCTCGTTGCGCTGTCTGCGATCATTGCGCTGCTTGGCATCTTTATGTGCTGTGTTGTCACGGTCTTTACGACGACGACTCTTAGCCGACGTACGACCAGGACGCTTCGAAGTTGTATACTCCGGGCCTTCACCGCAACCTTCCGGCAATGGATTCTTCTTGATCTCCTTACCAAGGAACTTCTCTATCTGATGGAAGGCATACATGTCATCCTCATTGACAAAGGTGATTGCCACACCATCACGATCAGCACGAGCCGTACGACCGATACGATGTACATAGTCCTCAGCATCGTGAGGCACATCATAGTTGATGACCATTGTGATATCATCGATATCAATACCACGAGCCACAATATCCGTAGCCACGAGGACATCAATCTGTCCACTCTTGAACTTGAACATGATATCGTCACGCTCAGCCTGCTCAAGATCCGAGTGCATCTCACCACTGTTGATCTTCAGTTTCTGCAGCGCCTGGTTGATCTGCTTCACTTTCATCTTACTCCCCGAGAAGATGATGACACGCTTTAGGTCACCTGCCTTGAAGATATCTTCAATGATCTTCAGTTTTTGCGTCTCATAGCAGATATAAGCGCTCTGCTGAATTTTCTCAGCCGGCTTGCTCACAGCGAGTTTCACCTCTACAGGGTTCTTCAGCAAGTTTTGAGCGAGTTGCTCGATGTCCTTAGGCATTGTAGCCGAGAACATGATCGTCTGACAGTTCTTAGGTAATCCCGAAGCAATCTTCATGATGTCCTCTGAGAATCCCATATCGAGCATACGATCAGCTTCATCAAGCACAAAGAAGCTCACTTTCGACAGATCGATGTTACCCATCGAGATGTGTGAGATGAGTCGACCCGGCGTAGCAATGATCACATCCGCACCAAGGCGCATGCTTTTCATCTCCTGGTCATAACGGTTACCATCGTTACCACCATACACAGCGACACTTGATACATCGGGGAGATAATAAGCAAAGCCCTGCATAGCCTGGTCAATCTGCTGAGCGAGCTCACGTGTAGGCGACATCACGATACAGTTGACGGCATCTTTCGGGAATCCCCCGTCATCGAGTCTTGATAGGATAGGGAGCAGGTAAGCAGCTGTCTTACCTGTACCAGTCTGAGCCACACCGAGGACGTCGCGCCCTTCTAAAATAGGGGGTATACACTTTTTCTGAATAGGCGTACAATCCTCGAAATGCATGTCATAAAGTGCATCGAGAATGTTATCGCTAAGGTCTAATTCTTCAAATTTCATTGTTCAATTTCTTTTTAATGTTTTCGAACTGTACGATGGTGCCTACTCTGGGTTTGCCCTCTTCGAGGACACCTTTCAACGTACGTCTTTCGTTCCTAACCCCAGGTTACGTCGCTACGCTCCTCACCTGGGGCTAACCATGTAGCACCTCTCCGAGGTGCCTCGCTGGGCTAAACATATTGTCCCCTTCAGGAACGAACTTGCACCCATCCGCCGATTAGTTCGGCGCCTTGAGATAGCAGAGGAATGCGATGACTGCGAAGACGATGTTCGGAAGCCATGCAGCAAGCATCGGCGGGAACCCTGCATTGACAGCAAACGTAGCAGAGATCGTCTGGAACATGATGTAGGCAAAGGAGAGCGCCAGTCCTATGCCGAGATACATTCCCATACCGCCTTTCCGTTTCCTGGCTGAGAGAGAGGCTCCGATGATCGTCAGAATGAAAGAGGCGAATGACGAGGCGATACGCTTATAATACTCTACCTGATACTGTGCCACATTACCCGAGCCGCGGTTGATCTGCTTCGAGATATAATCTTTCAACTCCGGTGAGGTGAAGGTCTCCTGCTGACCTTTCGAATAGACGAGATCTGTAGGCTCCATCTGTATCACAGAGTCTTTCTCTGCTCCACTCGTGATATGCTCCCTCAAGCCCTTCAACTGGCGCACCTTCCAGTTGGATAACTTCCAGTGGTACTTGGAATCGGAGATCGTGTCATACTGTACATCCGTAGCCGTGAGATGCGAGATAAGTTTCTTTTCCTGGAACTTGTCGAGACAGAAGCCATAGCCATGCTTCATGTTGTTGTCGTAGTGCTGGATATAAGCGATAACACCGGGTGCCACTTGCAGCTGCACATTCTCCGCCGACGTGTTCTTCTTCTTGTTCTTGTACATCGACTCAAAGTTCTGTCGGATGACCGTGCCATGAGGAATGACATAAGCCGAGAGATAATAGGAGAGGGCAGAGAGGAAGACGCAGGAGATCATGTAAGGTCTCAGCAAGCGCTTGAAAGAGATACCCGCCGAGAGCATGGCGATGATCTCCGAGTTACCAGCCAACTTCGTGGTGAAGAAGATCACAGCGATGAAGACAAACAGCGCACTGAAGAGGTTGGCAAAATACGGAATGAAGTTGGCATAGTAGTCGAAGACAATGGCGCTCAGCGGTGCATGATATTCCGTGAATTTAGCCAGATTCTCATTGACATCAAAGACAATGGAGATAGAAATAATCAAGGCGATAGAGAAGAAATAGGTCCCTATAAACTTCTTGATAATATACCAGTCGATTTTCTTGATGTATCTGAAAGGATTCAGATATCTGAGAACACGAAGAAAGCGCAGTTTCTTTGCAATCCATTTACATATACGCTGCAAGAGTCGCGTATGAGCAGCCACCCAGTGGAAGAAACGGTGCAACCACTTAGGGTGCCTTCCTATCCACCGGCCGACCTTATACAAACGGCGATGCTTTCTTATCTTACTAAAACTCTTCATGATTTATCTTCTTATTCCGAGTTGTCCCACGACACTGTTCTTCCACTGCACGAAGTCACCTGCAAGGATATGTTTCCGTGCATCAGTGACAAGCCGCAGATAGAATGCGAGGTTGTGGATGCTGGCTATCTGCATGGCAAGGAGCTCTTGTGCCTTGAAGAGATGATGGAGGTAAGCCTTTGTCGTCACCTTGTCAATCTCGCAACCGTCGGGGTCGAGTGGGGAGAAGTCCATCTCCCACTTCTTGTTCTTCATGTTCATCGTACCCTCATAGGTGAAAAGCATCGCATTGCGGCCATTACGCGTCGGCATGACACAGTCGAACATATCCACCCCGCGCTCGATGCCTTCAAGAATATTCTGCGGCGTGCCCACGCCCATGAGATAACGTGGCTTGTCCTTGGGCAGGATTTCATTGACAACCTCGATCATCTCATACATCACCTCCGTAGGCTCACCCACAGCCAGACCACCGATCGCATTGCCGTCAGCTCCTTTGTCGGCCACGAACTTAGCTGCTTCCTGTCTCAGATCCTTGAACGTGCAACCCTGAACGATCGGGAAGAGACTCTGCTTGTAACCGTAGAGCGGCTCTGTCTCATTAAACCGCTTGATGCATCTGTCGAGCCAACGCTGGGTCATACCGAGGCTCTTCTTGGCATAAGCATAATCGCTGAGCCCCGGAGGACATTCATCGAGCGCCATCATGATGTCGGCACCGATGATACGTTCGGTGTCCATCACGTTCTCCGGCGTGAAGATATGCTTGGAGCCATCGATATGTGAACGAAACTCACAGCCTTCTTCCGTGAGCTTACGGATGCCCGACAAGGAGAAGACCTGGAACCCGCCACTGTCCGTGAGGATGGGGCGCTCCCAGCCATTGAAGCCATGCAAGCCTCCCGCAGCACGAAGCACCTCAAGGCCCGGGCGCAGATAGAGATGATAGGTGTTGCCCAGTATAATCTGTGCTTTAACCTGATTGCGCAACTCACTGAAATGCACGGCTTTCACGGCACCACACGTACCCACAGGCATGAAGATAGGAGTCTCTATCTTGCCGTGGTCCGTCGTAATCACGCCGGCACGAGCCTCAGAGGCTGGGTCTGTATATTGGAGTTGAAATTCCATTAATTTTTCTTGTCTTTATTGTTATCCTCCTCAATGGTGAAGTCCACAGGGTTGTCGACTTTCTCATTCGTAAGTGCAAAGTTCCACACATCCTGAACATTCTCTACATAGTGGAAGGTGACGCCCTTGAGATAGTTCTGCGGAATCTCTTCGATATCCTTCTTGTTGTCTTTGCAGATAACGATATCCGTGATTCCCGCACGCTTGGCTGCGAGAATCTTCTCGCGGATACCACCCACAGGCAGCACCTTGCCGCGGAGCGTGATCTCACCCGTCATAGCCGTGTTCTTTCTCACTTTGCGCTGGGTCAGAGCAGATGCAATAGACGTTGCAATCGTGATACCTGCAGAGGGACCGTCCTTCGGCGTAGCACCCTCCGGCACATGGATATGGATGTTCCAGTTGTCGAACACGCGGTAGTCCACCCCGAGACTGTCGCAGTGTGCCTTGACATATTGCAGGGCAATGATAGCGCTCTCTTTCATCACGTCTCCGAGGTTACCCGTGAGTGTGAGCTTGCCACCCTTGCCTTTGGAGAGTGAGGTCTCAATGAAGAGGATCTCTCCGCCGACAGCTGTCCAAGCCAGACCTGTTACGACACCGGCATAGTCGTTGCCCTGATAGATGTCGCGACTGAACGGCGGCTTGCCGAGGATACCCTCGATATCCGACGCCGAGATGGCTTTCTCCGGCATAGGCTCTTTCATGGCCAGCCGGAGGGCTTCCTTGCGCAGTGTCTTGTTGATCTGCTTCTCAAGCTGACGCACACCGCTCTCGCGCGTATAGTCCTCTATGATCTTCTCCAGGGCCTGCTTCGAGAACTTGATCTTCGGTGTGACCTTGTCGAGACCCGTGTTCTTCAGTTCACGCGGCACGAGATGGCGCTTGGCAATCTCTATCTTCTCCTCCGTGACATAACCCGGCACTTCTATGAGCTCCATACGGTCGAGCAATGGACGTGGAATGGTGCTGATATCATTGGCCGTGGCGATGAAGAACACCTTCGAGAGATCATAGTCCAAGTCGAGATAGTTGTCATGGAACGTACTGTTCTGTTCGGGGTCGAGAACCTCAAGCAGGGCAGAGGAGGGGTCGCCATTATAGTTGTTGGCCGACACCTTGTCTATCTCGTCGAGGATGAACACGGGGTTCGAGGAGCCGGCCTTCTGAATGCCTTTGATGATTCGTCCGGGCATGGCACCGACATAGGTACGGCGATGACCGCGGATCTCACTCTCATCATGCAATCCGCCAAGCGACATACGGATATATTTTCGCTTCATGGCCTCGGCAATGCTTCTTCCGAGTGAGGTCTTACCCACGCCCGGAGGGCCAAAGAGGCAGAGGATAGGCGACTTGAGGTCACCACGGAGCTGCAGTACAGCGAGATATTCGAGGATGCGCTCCTTCACCTTCTCCATGCCGTAGTGGTTTCGGTCGAGGATCGTCTTGGCACGCTTGAGGTCGAGGTCATCCTTCGTGCAGTAGTTCCACGGCAGCGACACCATCGTGTCGAGGTAGTTGAGCTGCACGCTGTAGTCGGGGCTCTGCTGGTTGAAGGTATCGAGGCGGTCGAGCTCTTTCTTGAACACCTTGGCAATGGCTTCCGGCCAGTCCTTGCCTTTGGCTTTCCGCTCCAAGGCTGTCTTCGAGGCCGAATCACTGTTGTCGCCGAGCTCCTCGCGGATGTTCTTCATCTGCTGATGCAGGAAGTATTCCTTCTGCTGCTCGTCGAGGTCAACACGCGTCTTGTTCTTGATGTCTCCCTTGAGCTGGGCAAACTGGATCTCGCGGCTCTCCACCTTCAGCAGTTCGAGGCCACGCTCGCGCATGTCGTCAATTCGGAGCAACCTGATCTTATCCTCCACAGGGAAGGGCAGATTGGTGCAGGCAAAGTTGATGAGCATCGTGTCGTTGTTGATATTCATAAACGCCATGGTGCCCTCGTCGGGGATATCATCGTTGAGATGGATGAGCTCCTGGGTTGAGGAACGCACATTGTCAACGATGGAACTGAATTCTGTATCTTCCTCTGCCGGAACGCTCTCGGGCATGGGTACAACATGTCCTTTGAGATAGGGTCGTTTGGAGTTTATCTTCTCAAGCTTACAGCGTGTCGTAGCCTGGAAAATGGCTGTAACGGCACTCGAGGTCGGCATCTCGATGATGCGCACGAGCCTTGCCATGACACCGACGTCATACAAGTCGTCTTTCTTCTCAGGGAATTCATTCTCCGGATCTTTCTGACATACAATGGCACAGACGCGCTTATGGATGTCGCGCTCCAGATAGCGAGCCACATTGATACTCGTCTCTCTTCCAAGCAGGACAGGCACAATAACGCCCGGCATCACTACCATGTTGCGGGTGGTGAGAATGGGGCAGTCGCATTCTTTTCCATCCTTGAAGATAGCGGTGATATCGCCCTCGAAATCGGCGAACATTTGAATTGTCGTGTTTCCTTTTGGCATAATTAGTCAATATAATTAGTCAATATAACGATGTGCAAAGTTACGAAGAATATAATAAAATAGTGCAATTGTCGTTTGAAAAAGAAAAAGCAATGAAGAAAATATTGTGGCATCTAAGAAATGGATCCGTGCTTACGATATTTTTTTCACACGGATTATAAAGATCTTAAAGATTGTTACGCCGCTTTGCGGCTACACATACCCATGCAGATCACCGCGTAGCGAATAGCGTAGCCATCTTTAAAATCTTTAAGATCCGTGTGAAATAAGATTCTTAGGATCTCGAATGCATATAATTTAATACAATGGGTAATGATTTTCAGTTCAAGCAATTCACGGTTTCACAGGACCGTTGTGCCATGAAAGTAGGCACCGATGGAGTTCTTTTAGGCGCCTGGGCTCACGGTGGCGCCCGCATTCTCGACATCGGCACCGGCACTGGCCTGATTGCCTTGATGATGGCACAGCGGTTTCCGAGCGCCACTATCGATGCCATAGAGATTGATCACAACGCAGCCACGCAAGCCAAGGAGAACGTCGCCCGGTCACCTTTTACCGAGCGTATCCGTGTCATTGAGACCTCCCTGCAGCAGTTTGAGCCGGATACACATTATAATATAATTGTCACCAACCCACCATTCTTCTCCCACAGTCTGAAGTCACCCGATGACAGTCGCCGCCTGGCCCGTCAGACTGACAGTCTCCCGTTCTCGGCCATCTTCGCGTTTGCTGCCCACTATCTCACACCCGACGGCGAGCTCTCGGCTATCATCCCCACCGATCATTTAGAGGAGTTCTCTCAGGAGGCTTTCATGCGTGGTATGTTCCTCTCCCGTCAATACAGCATCAGGACCGTGGAGCGCAAGCCCGCCAAACGCACGCTTGCCGCCTTCTCCACGTCCCGCCCCGCTGTCTTTGACAAGCAGGAAGTGGTACTGATGGATAAAGACGGCAAGCGATCTAAATGGTATGAGGAGCTGACAAAGGAATTCTATCTGTGACCTTGAAGTATTTCGCTCCAATAATAGCTCTTCAATAGAGTGTAAGGTCTTCCACATTCCCATAGATACCTAAACGTTTCACGCGTTTTGCGATTACGCTTATATGGCAGATTGATTCCATCACAATCGAAATGCGATTCTATCGTAATCGAAGTGCAATTCAATCGTAATCATGGCTGAAATGTTTCACACAGCTGTGTGCGTTTCATTGCAATGGTGTCAGTACAGTGGCCGTGCCATAGTGCCGGCCACCAGCTGTATAACCGCATTTGGCGGTTTATAATTACTTTTTAGTTGGTGGCCGCCACTGGCACGGCCACTGCTACCAACTCCATGGTCGACAATCTTCCACAATCTAGGGGAGAATTGTACATGTGAATGATAATCTACTCTTTAAAAAACACAAATACGAATCTAATGTCGATATTATAAGTAATTTTGCGAATAGTAAAACAGGTATGAAACAAAAAATATAAAACAAAATATTGATATGCACATAATAAAAAGCATCAGCCTTGTCCTTATGGCACTCTTCTCGCTCCATGCCGCAGCCGCATGGAATGACAGCGAAGTGAGCCAGATTGAACAGCGCATTCAGTTGCCGAAGATCAAGGCCCAGCAGTTCGTCATCACTTCTTTTGGTGCCAAGACTTCTGCAACAGCCAAGGAGAACCAGGCAGCTATCAACCGCGCCATCGCCACAGCCTCGAAGAAAGGCGGCGGCGAGGTCATCGTGCCTAAGGGTACATGGAACACAGGCGCCATCCGACTGCAAAGCCACGTCAACCTCGTCGTCTCAGAGGGAGCGACACTGAAGTTCGCCTTCGAACCGAAGCTTTATCCACTCGTCAAGACCTCGTGGGAAGGCATGGGGTGCTGGAACTACAGTCCGTGTATCTACGCCTACCGCGCTACGGATGTGGCGCTGAGCGGAAAGGGCACGGTAGATGGCAACGGAAGCAATGAGACGTGGTGGCCGTGGAACGGTAACCCACGCTTTGGCTATCAAGAAGGCGTGACTAAGGAGTCGCAAAAATTAGGTTCCAGAGCCAAACTGCAGAAATATGCTGAGGACGGGGTACCGGAGGATGAGCGAAAATTCGGCATGGGCTATGGCCTTCGTCCGCAGCTCGTCAACTTCGTGGAGTGTGAGCGCGTGCTTGTGAAGGATGTCAACCTTATCAACTCTCCTTTCTGGGTCATCCATCCGCTGCGCTCTAAGAGCATCACGGTGGACGGCGTGAAAGTATATAATGATGGCCCTAACGGCGATGGCTGTGACCCTGAGGCTTGCTCCGATGTCATCATCAAGAACTGCGTGTTCCATACGGGTGACGACTGTATCGCTATCAAGAGTGGACGTAACAACGACGGACGCCTGTGGAACCAGCCCTCGGAGAACATCATCATCCGCAACTGTAAGATGGAAGATGGTCACGGAGGCGTGGTCATAGGCTCCGAGATCTCCGGCGGCTGCCGTAACGTCTATGCTGAGGACTGCGAGATGGACTCACCGAACCTCGACCGCGTGCTTCGTATCAAGACGAACAACTGTCGCGGTGGCGTCATCGAAAACATCAATGTTCGAAATATCCGCGTAGGACAATGCGGCGAGGCTGTGCTGAAGATCAATCTCGACTATGAGGCGAACGAGGACTGCTACCGCGGTCATCAGCCCATCGTACGCAACGTGACAATGGAGAACGTGACGTGTAAGAAAAGTGAGTATGGCGTGCTCATGATTGGATTGAAAGATTCGGACAATATCTATAACATCCATGTGAACAACTGTCATTGGGATGGGGTAGAGAAAGACCCGGTAAAGATCACGGGCAAGACGCACGACATCTTCTTCAACAACCTCTTCATCAATGGCTCGCTCGTGCTCAACGATGCCGACAAGCCTTCCAAGAACCTCTCCCAGTGGATGACCAGGTCGGAGATGAAGCGCAACCCGCAGTCGTGGCTCCTCGACTTCTCCAAGAAACCGAAATGGAGCTATGTCATGGGCATTGAGCTCGAAGGCATGCTCGACACTTATCTACGCTATAAGAACGACAGCGTATTAAGATATGTGGAGAGCTATCCCGAGAAGATGATCTCCGACAAAGGCGAGGTCACGGGTTATAAATATGAAGACTTCAACCTCGACAATATCCGCACGGCCAAGTTCATCTGCCGTATGCAGCAGATTGCTCCGCGCAAAGGCAACGAGATAGCGATGAAGACTTTCTTCAAGCAGCTCCAACATCAGCCGCGTACGAAGGATGGTGTGTTCTGGCACAAGGCCATCTATGCGCATCAGGTATGGCTCGACGGTATCTTCATGGGTCTGCCGTTCTATTGTCAGTATGCCTCACAGTATCTGAAACCGAAGAAAGCCGAGAAGATCTATGACGATGCGATTAATCAGATCATCACAACCGACAAGCGCACGTATGATCAGAAGACGGGTCTGTGGAAACATGCCTGGGATGAGACCCATTCGCAGTTCTGGGCCGACAAGACGACAGGACAGAGTCAGCATACATGGGCCCGCGCCCTCGGATGGTATGTCATGGCGATGACGGAGGTGCTCGACGTCCTTCCAGAGAACTATGCTCGCCGTGCAGAAGTGGAGCAACTCCTTCAGAAAGCCATGACGGCTGTCGTGAAATATCAGGACAAGAAGAGCAATGTGTGGTATGACGTGATGGATGTGAAAGATTCGACCAACTATCTCGAAGCCACGGCTTCCAGCATGTTTGCCTATGTGCTGCTCAAAGGTGTACGCAAAGGCTATCTTCCTGAGACGCTGAAGGTTGATAGTGAGACGATCAACTTCAAGGAAGCGGGTCAGAAGGCTTATGCCGGCATCCTGAAGAATTTCATCCGTGTCAATGCTGATAAGACGATCTCTCTTACCCGCTGCTGCTCTGTGAGTGGGCTTGGTCCTGGCCCCGGTCCTAATGTCAAGAAGCCTAACTACAAGCGTGACGGTAGCTTCGCTTATTACATGAGTGAGCCTATCCGCGACAATGATGCGAAAGGCATTGGCCCGTTCATCTGGGCAAGTCTGGAAATGGAGAAATGAGAACCTCGGAGAGGTGCCACATGGGTAGCAACCAAATACCTCGGAGAGTTGCCACATGGCTCGCTATTAAGCACCTCTCCGAGGTGCTGTCTCACCTGGGGCTAACCAAGTGGCACCTCTCCGAGGTGCTATCCCACCTGGGGCTAACCAAGTTCAACCTCTTCGAGGTTGTTCATACCATCGATAAGAGAAACAAATATGAGGACATCAAGAATCATAACAACGATACTCATTGCAGCAGCCACAACGGTTGCTGCTTTTAGTCAGTCAAAGACCTCCCGACAACGGGAGAGACTGCTTTTCACAACCAACTTCTCTGATTTTCCCAACCTCAGCGCTAACAACAACTGTCCGATCAACATCAACAAGACAACGCTCTACACAAAAGAGAAAGTAACCGTAAAAGTGGTTGATACACAGATCACTCCTTTGAAGAAACGGACTGCTGATGGAGGCGGGATGATGAAGACTGTGGCTGCACCGGATGCCTATATCCTTATCTCTCCGCTTAAAAATATCTCTCGACTTACATTCCAGCAGTCGGATGGAGGATTCAAGCTCGAAGCTAAAGGCGTCGGAGATGCCGGCTGGGTGACACTCGGCACTTATCCTTCGGGAAGAAGAGCACAAGCCAGAGAAGTTCGCGTTAACGTCAATCGGAAGAACTGTCAGCTCCGCTTCACGAATGCTTCGGCCTACCGTGCGTGCCTCCGTCAATTGACCATCTACGGCGCAGTCTCTCCATCGGAAGCCGTACACGACAGTGCCACCGTGGTTTACCACAATATGGATGGCGACAGGATCAGCATTCAGAAGATTAAACTGGGTAGCACCATTGGTTCGATGCTGAATGGGAGAAAGGTCACGGTGCCTCAGGGCATGCTGTTCAAAGGCTGGTGCATGAATATCAGTGGTATCGGCCACGTTACACCCACTACCCGTGTCAAAGCGAACATGGATCTCTATCCGCTGTATCAATTCAAGTCCCAAAACAGAGTCGGATACACCATCAAAGGCGGTTATTACCTGGCCAAGGCGGGGAGTGCGGAAAGTGTCCTTGCCATCTTCAAGGCGATAGCTGCTGATTCAAGAAAAGGAATAAGAAAGAGATACCTGGTCTATCTGCCCAATGGCAAGTATGATTTCGGCAATCGCACAGAGATCACGCTGCCTTGTGACAATGTCTCGATCATTGGGCAGAGCATGGACTCGACCCTTCTCGTGACCCGTCCAGAAGCATATAAAGAAGGACTGGGCACCGCTGACTTCTTCTATAATACCCACAAGAATATCTATTTCAGAGACCTCACGCTCAAGAATGCACTCGACCACTACGGACACGGAGGGCGTGCTGCCGTGATGCACGACTGTGGGACACGCACGATCTATAAGAATGTGCGGATGCTGTCTTATCAGGACACTTACTTCAGTGAGAACAACAACATGCAAAGCTACTTTGAAGGCTGCGACATCCATGGCAAGACCGATTTTATCTGCGGTGGAGGTGATGTCATGTTCTATAACACGACCATCTCGTTGGAGCCGCGCGAGCTAACTACGAACAAGGGTGGACGAATCATCACAGCGCCCTCATCCACAACGGCTTACGGCTATGTGTTCGACCATTGCCGCATCGTTGATCTCGCCCACGGTGAAGGTTCCTGGGTCTATGGACGCATGTGGAGGAACACGCCAATCTGCGTATGGCTCAACACTACGCTGGATGACAACAGTGCTAAGACGCTCTCCAAGAGTCGCTGGGTGGAGAAAGGCATGAACAACACGGACCCCAAGCTCATTGGTGAATATGCAACTTTAGATGAATCGGGTAGGAACATCACGCCTGCTTCGAACATCATCCACTCTTACGATGGCGACCATGAAACGGTACTCACAACCTCTCAGGCCTCTGGCTTCACGTATGAGAAGATGTTTGGTAAATGGGACCCACGAGAGGTGATAAAGCGCAGCGCCTTTCATATAGGCTGTGAAAACGTTATCAATGAATAATAAAATTAATACTATTAAGAAAACACACGACTATGAATAGACTTTTTATCTTTTCCACATTGCTTGCCGCAGGCCTTGTTTACTCAGGCATGGCCTTTGCCGACAGCGATGTGACAGCAGAGCAGAAGACGCAGAATACGCCGAGCGGATGGACTGCTGTCTCCCTCCCGCAGATTCGTGCTATCACCAAGGTCAACACCGTGACGATCACGGACTTTGGCGCCTCCACATCTTCAAAGGACAACACGGCGGCTATCCAGAAGGCGCTCGATGCCGTGCCCGCAGAAGGTGGAATGGTAGTTGTTCCGAAGGGTAGATGGCTCTGTGGACCTATTATGATCAAGGCCAAGACCGTACTGCATCTTGCGAAAGGTGCTACGCTCAAACTGTTACCACTCGGACAATATCCTGGAACAGAAAACTACATGCAGTATGTCTTTAAGAAGGGAAAACTCGAAGATTTCATCAATCTCAAAGATAAGAACACATCGGATCTGATCATTGAAGGAGAGGATCAGGAGACTTCTGTCATCGATGGACAAGGTGCTCCCTGGTGGGCACTCCGTGACAAAGGTGGCGACTACAAGAAAGTGTTCACGAACATGAAGCGCGGCTCCATCGTTCGCTTCGATAAGGGTAGCCGTTTCCTCGTCCGCAACCTGACGGTAAAGAATGCTCCGGGTACAAACATCGTTTGCGGATTGGGTGGTAAAGGCACTGACTGTACAATCCACGATGTCATCATCCGGGAGCCGGCATCGGAACTGCAATACAATGAGAGCAACCCCGAGGGTATGAATCCATCCCACAATACTGATGGCATTCCCGTGTGGACGCAGCGCGTGAATATCTACGACTGTGATATCAGCAACGGAGATGACAATGTCGTCATCGACAAGAACGGTCAATACGTACACGTCTGGAACTGTAAGTTCGGTACCGGTCACGGTGCATCGGTAGGCAGTTTTACGCAGAATGTGAAGCATATCATCTTCGACAATATCACGATGAATGGCACGGCTTCGGGCGTTCGTCTGAAGACCGGTGTCAACTCAGATGGAACACTCCGCGGCGGAGGTGAGGAGGATTTCACCTTCTCCAATATCACGATGACGAACGTGAAGAACCCGTTCTCCATGGACTGCTACTATGATAAAAAATACACCACGCCCGAGCAGGACAAGGCCAACGCACGCCCGCTCGACAATACGACGCCTACCTACAACGGCATCTTGTTGAAGAATATCAAGACAACGGATGTATGTAAGAATAATGCCATCTTCCTCTATGGGCGTCCGGAAAGCCACATCAAGAATATCACGCTCGACAATGTGCAGATCAAGGCAAAGAAAGGCATCAGCGTTCAGTTTGTCGACAATCTGAGATTCATTAATGGAAGCAAGATTACGGTAGAGAAAGGTGATGTATGGCTTTCTAAATATGATTCAACGATAAAGGATGAGTGTGGAGCAATTGCCAAGTAAAGTGTTAAACGATTGAGGGGAGAGGTTTATTGAATAAATCTCTCCCTTATTGTGTACAATCTTCTACCCCGTTTTGCACAAACACCCATACCTTTGCAATAGAAAATACATTTAAATCTAAAAAGTAAATATATGACTGATTATTCGAAGAAGATGCGCATTGCGCTTCTTGGGGGGATGATGCTCAGTGTCACCTCACTCTCAGCGCAGGTCGTCAAGGGTAATGTCACGGATACATCCGGGGAACCGATTATCGGTGCCACGATTATGGAGGACGGGACATCCGGCAATGGTACCGTGACGGATATCGACGGTAACTTCACGCTTAACCTAAAAGGCTCAAAGAAAACCATCAAGGTCACGTACGTCGGTATGAAACCGAAGACTGTGAAGGTCGGTGACAAGACGCAGGTCTCCATCAAGATGGAAGACGATGCCAATAACCTCAACGACGTCGTCGTCATCGGTTATGGTACTGTTCGCAAGAAAGACCTCACGGGTTCAGTAGCTTCCATCGACTCCAAGAAGCTCGCTGATATTCCTGTGAGCAATGTCGGTGAGGCTATGCAGGGTAAGCTCGCCGGTGTGAACATCACAACGACAGAAGGTTCGCCTGATGCTGATGTGAAGATTCGTGTTCGTGGTGGCGGTTCACTGTCGCAGGACAACTCCCCGCTGTATATCGTCGACGGCTTCCCAGTGAGCACGATCAGCGATATTGCTCCTTCGGAGATTGAAACCATCGATGTGCTGAAGGATGCATCCTCCACGGCTATCTATGGTGCACGTGGTGCTAACGGTGTCATCATCATCACGACGAAGAGCGGTAAGGAAGGCAAGACGCAGGTCAACTTCAATGGTGCCCTTTCATGGAAAAAACTGACCAAAGAGATCAAGGTCATGGATCCTTATAACTATGTCGCTTATCAGCAGGAACTCGGTTCTACCGATTATGGTGACTACAGTGATATGGATATCTGGAAGAGTGTCGAGGGTAACGACTGGCAGGATGAGCTCTTCGGCCGCACTGGTTTCCAGCAGCAGTATAACGCCAATATCAGTGGAGGCTCAAAAGACATCAAGTACAATGTCAGCTATGCTCACAATGATGAGAACAGCATCATGCGTAGCTCCGGTTACAAGAAAGACAATATCGGTACCAAGCTCAATGCAAAACTGAACAAGTGGTTGAGCCTTGATTTCAACGCTCGTTTGGCTTATACGAAGATTGACGGTCTGAGTGGTGGTGCCGAGAGCAATCAGAGCAATGCCGCCAACTCTATTGTGGCCAACACTGTTCGCTTCCGTCCTGTGTCTCCATTGTCTAATGGAGATGATGATGAGGAGAACAGTTCTTCCACATTGAAGGATCCGTTCGTCCGTCTGAATGCCACTGATCGTGTGCAGAAGCGTTTCCGTCAGGATTACAACGCAGGTTTGAACTGGAAGCCTTGGAAGCATGTCACCTTCCGCTCTGAGTTCGGTTACGGCTGGCGCTATGAGGATGACAACACAATCTGGCTCTCCGATGCTACGCAGAACTCCAAGTATGGCTACAATGGTCAGCCGCAGCTCGACTATAATCATACCGAGTATCAGAACTGGCGCAATGCGAACACGTTCACGTACGATAACAACAAGCTCTTCCATGGCCGCGACCACATCAACTTCCTCTTGGGTCATGAGTGGAGCAGCACAAAGGAGACAAGCCATGAGAACACAGTCGTTGCCTTCCCGTCGTCGATGAACTTCGGAGAGATCCGTAGTAATACCTCAGCAGGCACTGCACTGCCTTATCTGACTACGATTGCAGCAGACGACAACCTCCTGTCATTCTTCACACGTATCAACTATACGATGGCTGACAAGTATTTGGCTACCTTCACGCTCCGCGCCGATGGTTCCTCAAAGTTCGGTGACGGTCACCGCTGGGGCTATTTCCCATCTCTGGCTCTCGCATGGCGTATGAGTGAGGAGAAATGGCTGAAGAATGTCAAGTGGCTCAGCAACCTCAAGGCTCGTCTGAGCTTCGGTACGGCAGGTAACAACCGTATCCCCGCAGGTCAGCTCTATACCACTTACTCCATGGCAAGCAACAGCTCCAAGGCTCCGTTCTTCGATGAGAGCCGTGGCTCACAACTTGAGCGTGGAACCTACCTTTACAATCCTGATCTGAAATGGGAGACAACGGTGACACGTAACTTCGGTATCGACTATGGCTTCCTCGGAGGTCGTATCAATGGTACCTTGGATCTGTATTGGAACACGACGAAGGACCTGCTTATGCGTGCAGAGATTCCGTCGAACACCGGTTACAATTACCAGTATCAGAACTTCGGTAAGACTTCCAACAAGGGTATTGAGTTCACACTCAATGGTGTTATGGTCGATAAGAAGGACTTCACGCTCAACGGCACCTTCAATATCTCTTGGAACAAGAACAAGATTGATGAGTTGAATACTGATAACCCCTGGCAGAGCAGTAACTTCGCAGGCAGCACGATCTCTAAGTATGAGGACTTCGCTGTAGCAGAAGGTGGCCGTCTTGGTGAGGTTTGGGGCTATAAGACCAACGGCTTCTTCACCGCTTACGATGCTGAGCTGAACCCCAATGGTGAGCTTATCTATCAGAAAGGCAAATGGGTGCTTCGCGATGGACTGAAAGACAACAGTGAGACGCTCACCGGTGGTCAGTATTATCCCGGTGGCTTGAAGTATGAGGTCGATGAGAAGGGCGATCCTATCAAGCAGAAGCTTGGTAACACGATTCCTACCGTCACCGGTGGCTTCGGTCTCAACGCTACATGGAAAGGCTTCGATTTCAATATCTTCTTCGACTATTCTCTCGGCAATAAGATTGTCAACGGTACAAAACTCGCTAACAGTTTCTATGCAGGAAGCGCGAAGGGATATAACCTCGTAGCTGACTTCAACCTTACCAACCGTTATACATGGATTGATCCTCTGACGGGTGCCAACCTTGCTAAACCCGATGCTGCTACGCTCGCTCAGTATGGTGGTGCCGATGGCATTGCTCATCGTCTCTGTGAGATCAACACGGGTGCACATATCTACAACCCTGCAGCCGTCAGCACAATGTATATCAACGACTGGGCTGTGGAGGATGCTTCTTTCCTGCGTCTGAACACATTGACCCTCGGCTACACATTGCCGAAGAAGTTCGTCAAGAAACTCTATCTGACGAGTCTCCGCGTCTACTTCACGGCTTACAACCTCGCTTGCATCACAGGCTACGATGGTTACGATCCTGAGGTCGATACGAGCAGTAAGAAGAACGCTATGTGCCCGGGTATCGACTATGCAGCTTATCCGAAGAGCCGATCCTTCACGGCTGGTGTGAACATCTCATTCTAAAATAATAATAGGAGGAGATCAATCCATAACTATTTCAAATAAGAAAATCAATGAAAAAGATATTATCAGTTTTTGCGCTTGCAGCCGGACTGGCAACGCTTTCGTCCTGCTCTGATTTCCTGGACCAGCAGAGTCCTTCGGAGCAGAACAATGAGAGTGTCTACAAGTCTGTCTACTATACTGGTCTTCGTCTGAACAAGATCTACGGAGACCTGACCTACGATGAGACCTATTCGCAGTATATGGGCATCGTATGGAACACCAACAGTGATATTGAGCTTGTCGATGGTCTTGGTTCCGATGCCACAAACACTTCCAGTGAACGTGGTAACATGAACTACAATCAGGATCCGGGATGGTCGAAGATCGCTAAACTCTGGGACCGTGCCTACGGTACCATTGAGGATGCCAATGATGTTGTAGAGGGTATCGAGAACTCTTCCATGCTTTCTAATGGCTCCAAGAGCGACATCGCTACGATGCGCCGATATGAGGGTGAGGCACTGACACTGCGTGCCATGGTCTACCTCGATCTCGTGCGTTATTTCGGTGATATTCCTTTGAAGCTTGAGACATCAAAGAGTGACCTGAGCAATGCTTACCTCACCAAGACCGACCGTGACTCTATCCTCGACAAGATGATGGATGACCTTGACAAGGCCATCGAATATCTGCCGTGGGCTGGCGAAGACAGTTATACCACGGAGCATGCTACCAAGGGTTATGCACATGCCCTCTTGGCACAGATCGCGCTGACCCGTGCAGGCTATGCTATCCGCGAGCAAGCCAAGAATGGTTATGAGACAGCAAGCTACAGTGACGCTACTTATCCGACACAGCGCCCCGGTGCTGCTGAGCGCAAGGCTCTCTATGAGCGTGCACTGAAGCATCTCTCTGCTATCATTGAGAGTGGCAAGCACAGTTTGAACCCATCGTTCTTCAATGAGTGGTATCTCATCAACCAGCGTACTCTTGACACCCAATATCGTGAGAATCTCTTCGAGGTACCGATGGGTCTGAGCACAGGTTCTGAGTTCGGCTATACCATTGGTGTGCGTATGAATGGTGTCACTTCACTCTTTGGCTATGGCAACTCCTCTGGTAAGGTGAAGCTCACGGCTCCGTTCTTCTACAGCTATGACAAGAACGACCAGCGCCGCGACATTACTTGCTCGAATATCCAGTTCAAGGAGAATGACAACAAGTCTACTGACATGCAAATGCTCGGCAACACTCCGTTCGGTATTTATGTAGGTAAGTGGGATCCCCGTATGGAGAGTGGCATGGTTAATGACAGCAAGACAGCTCTAGACATGACGAAGTCTCCTTCCGGTGACTGGTATACCGCTAACAAGGCAGCTTCTGCTAAGCAGCTCACAGGTATCAACTGTGTGAAGATGCGCTACAGTCAGGTTCTGCTCATGTATGCTGAGGTGATGAATGAGCTTGCTGGTCCTGATGGATCCTACAGTGGTGACGCTGGTCTGACCGCTCGTCAGGCACTTGCTCTCGTTCATGAGCGCGCTTTCAGCAGTGCTAATCAGAGCGAGGCAAAGAATTATATCGAATCTATCGGCAGCAGCAAGGAAGCTATGTTCAATGCCATCGTCAATGAGGAAGGCTGGGAGCTCGCCGGTGAGGGTGTCCGTAAATGGGATCTTATCCGCTGGAACCTCCTCACAGAGAAGACGCTGGAGATGAAACAGACCTATATCGACGAGGTCAAGGAAGCTGAAGAGGCTGCGAACAATAAAGAGACATCTCCCCGTTTCCAGAAGACCGTATATTACAACTTTATCGATAAAGATCATCACTTCATCGATGAGAGTTCTATCACATGGTACGGCATCCCTGAAGGCAAGACTTCTGCTGATTATGCAGGAAGTATTACTTCCTTCGGTGGATCTAAGTACAGTGATGGCACCGACAAGCACGTCTTCACAGAACTGCCTTCTATCTCCAGTGGACTCGTTGGCACGGCTCTCAGTCCTTCTGAGACACCGAATGTAACCGTGAAGAACCGTTACATCATGCCGATCGCTTCCACTACGATCTCCGCTTCTAACGGACATCTGCATAACTCTTACGGATATAAAGATTAATAATCACGAACATGAAAAGCATTAAAAATATCATAGGAATGCTTGGCTTGGGTGCCCTGGCTCTGATGAGCCTCGGTGCTTGTACCGATGCCAACGACTGGACGGTGGATGAGCAGTATGACCGTCTGTTCCATTCCACCAGTTTCTCCGTGAGTCCGCTTGATGACCGTGCAGCCATCAGCTTCACGAAGATGCCAAACACCGACTTCTATGTTGTGGAGTATTCTACCGACTCCTTGTACGATGACATACCAATGGGTGGTACGTCGCACAGTGTTGTAGACTCTTCCTTTACTTCCACTCCTGATACTATCTATAATCTCGAAGGCAGTACCAAATACTGGATCCGTATCAAGAGTCGTAACAAAGAAGGCAAAGGCTCAACGTGGAAATATCTCGATGATTACAGTTTTACTACAAAGGCTGAACAGATTATCACGAGTGTAACGCCGTATTCTCGTACAGCTGACGTGACCTTTACCCCAGGCAAAACCCTTACACAGGCTCGTGTTTACAAGGATGGAGACTCCATCGTGCAAGACATCACAAAGGATGAGATCGCAGCAGGTGCGCTGACGCTGAAGAACCTCACTCCGAACAGTAGCTATACGCTGAAACTGTGGAATGGCGAAAAGGTTCGTGGCACGTATAAGTTCAAGACCACGGAGGCTTATCCTGACGGATACAGTGTCATCACGCTTCAGAGTGGCGATGATCTGAACTCTGTTTTGGCTAACGCAACTTCTGACAAGGTTGTCATCGTCTTCCCGCAAGGTATGAACTATGTTATGCCGAACAACGATGAAGGCAATCCGAAGACTCCTGTCATCCCGGCAAATATCAAGAGCGTTGTCTTCTGGGGTGCTGCTGGTGACTCGAAACCGACCTTCCATACTGTAGGTATGAATATGGAAGCTAATACGCTCGATGTCGTTCGCTTCTATAACCTCAACCTCGTCAACGACGGTCCTTCGGACAAGTACATCATGAACATCAACAATGCGGTGAACATCAATCAGTTGCAGATTGAGAAGTGTAATGTCAGCAACACGCGTGGCGTCATCCGTTTCCAGTCGCTCCCCGCTGCTTGCACAGTGAACGAGGTAGACTTCACAAACGATGTATTCACGAACATCGGAAGCTACGGTATCTTTAATGCCAAAGGTCAGAGCAAACTCTCTACAAGTAAGATCAATATCACCGACTGTACGTTGAACAATGTCGCTGCTGCTCAGAGCGCAGTACTGAACACGCAACAGGCTGGTTGTGCTGTGACCTTCGATCACTGTACAATCTACAACATCATCATGGCTGGTAAGTCCATTGTTGATGTTAATAAGCTCACCGATATCTCTGTAGTCTTCAACTCTTGTCTCATCGGCTATATCAATGGCTTTGCTGAGGGTGCTACTGTGAAGGCATGCAGCATGAAGGGTCAGGCTACGGCTAGCAACACTTATATCACAACAGATATGGGTTGGAACAGTGGCTATGAGGCCGGTGATCAAATCAGCTACTCAAGCACAGAGCTTTGGAAAGATCCCGCCAATGGTGACTTCACCATTCAGGATCTGCTTCAGAGCAAGTATGCAAGCCTGGGTGATCCAAGGTGGATAGTACAATAAATTGGGCTTATGATTATTAAAAAGAATATCTATTATGCCATGGCTATTTTTGCCATGGCTTTTCCTTCACCGCTCTTTGCCGACAATGACGTCACAGCGGAAAAGACTGCGCAGAATACGCCTTCGGGATGGACAGCAGTAAGCCTGCCTATCATCCCCGCAATAACATCGGCAAACACTTTTACAATTACCGATTACGGAGCCGCCACTACATCTTCCGATAATACATCAGCCATCCAGGCTGCGCTGAATGCTGTACCATCCACGGGCGGCATGGTTGTAATTCCTGCTGGTACGTGGCTCTGTGGTCCGTTGACGATGAAGGCGAAGACCATCCTTCATCTTGCCAAGGGGGCTACACTCAAGCTTCTGCCGTTTGGTACTTATCCTGGAACAACAGGAACAATCACCTCATCGGTTTCACTGAAAGATTTCATTACGCCAAAGGATAAAAACGTCACAGATCTTATTATCGAGGGTGAAGACTCTACTACGTCTGTCATCGACGGTCAAGGCCAAGACTGGTGGGAGTTGCGAGACAAGAACGATTCTACGAAGAAGATCTTCAACTATATCAAACGAGGCGGGATCATACGATTCAACAACGGTTCGCGTTTCCTTGTGCGTAATCTGAAGATTCAGAATGCTCCTGGTACAAATATCACCGTAGGACAGAGTGGACGTGGGACAAATGTAACTATCCATGATGTCATCATCCGCGAGCCGGCTTCGGAAATCAAGTATAATCCTTCTAAAGGCCAGTTTCCGAGTCATAACACTGATGGTATCCCTATATGGTCCAGTTATGTGAACATATATAATTGTGATATCAGTAACGGCGATGACAATGTTGTTATCGATGCCAATGGACAATATGTACACGTATGGAACTGTCAGTTTGGGAAGGGACATGGTGCTTCGGTAGGATCCTATACGGGTTCAGCTCAGCACATCTTGTTCGATTCAATCACTTTCAATGGCACAACTTCCGGCATTCGCCTGAAGTCGAATAGTGATCGTGGAGGAGGAGAGAACGATTTTGTGTTCTCAAACATCACGATGACGAAGGTGGCTAATCCTTTCTCTATGGATTGCTACTATGACGGACAGTATACCACACCCGAAAAAGATGCTGCTAGCCCAGCAGACTCAACGTCTACGACACCTAACTTCCGTAACATCGTTCTGCGCAATGTGAAGACAACAGATACGAGCACCGGCTATGCCATCTTCCTCTATGGTCGTCCTGAGAGCCACATCAAGAATGTGACGCTCGACAATGTCCAGATCAGTGCAGCCAAGGGAATTTATACAGCTTTCGTTGATAGTCTCGTCTTCAAGAACGATAGTAAAATATCTGTCTCCGGCGGAAACATTTGGGTGAAGAAGTACGCTACGACCTATACTGATGAGTGCAATGCCACCTCTTCATCATCTACGGTCACCGATGAAGGTATCTATACGCTCAGTCCGACGACTCTTAGCTCAACGACAGCAGGCAGTGGAATCTTCAGCAATGGCTTCACTGTCACAAACGAGAAGAGCAAGACTTACGACAAGACATCAGATGGATATATTAAGTACAGCGCAATGACTCATACCATCACGATTCCTTCAGGACTGAAGATCACTAAGATGGAAATTAAAGGTCGCAACAACTATGCCGATAAAGACGCCGGTATCTCAGAAGTTGCGGGGACAGACTATGATCCAACAGTCTATACGTTCCCGACAGATAAGAGTGAGAAAGATTATACCTTCACATTCTCAACACCGGTTGAGAACTCGTTGACATTCACAGTGAAGACAAAGCAGATTGCTGCAGATATCACTCTCTATACTTCAACTGCTACTGCCATCCATATCATTTCTACAGAGAACAAACAGACAAGCAATGCTGTTTATGATCTTCAAGGTCGTCGAGTCAGCAAGTCTCTTCACGATCTTCCAACTGGAATCTACATTCAAAATGGTAAGAAGTTTCTCATCAAATAAGAGAAGTCTCATTTTGATGACGTTCGACAAACAATCGTTCGACGTTCGACAAACAATCGTTCGACGTTCGACAAACAATCATTCGACGTTCGACAAACAATAGAATAAAATAAGGGTGGAAGCATAGTTTAACCTATTGCTTCCACCCTTTATTGTTTAATCACCCCTTGAAACATATCAACCCTTCCCCTTGGGGACTTTCAGCCTTCCGATAACGGAAGGACCGAGGATAGTGGGATTAAGGGAGAGGGCTTTTATTCAAACGGATTCTCTGTCGGATACGGCAGGTTCTTCGGCTGGTTGTAAGCGATATCCTTGATGCCGAGATAGCGGAAGACGTTGTAGAGGGTCTTGCCGACATGAGCAAAGGCTACAGCGCCATGGTGAGGATAATGCTTCTCGATGAGGACGTGACGATAGAAACGGCCCATCTCAGGAATAGCGAAGATACCGATGCCACCGAACGAACGGGTAGGAACATCAAGTACCTCACCCTGAGCAATATAAGAGCGGAGTGTACCCTCGCTGTCGCACTGCAGACGATAGAACGTGATCTCGCTCGGAGCAATGTCGCCCTCCAGCGTGCCACGGGTGAAGTCTGGCTTGCCGCCATTCTCCAGCAGACGGTTCTGGATGAGCTGGAACTTGATAGCACGGTTAGCGCACATCTTGCAAGAAGGTGTGTTACCGCAATGGAAGCCCATGAAGGTATCCTTCAATGTGTACTTGTCACCATACTTCTTCACGATGTCCTCATCGTAGATGTACTTCGGTGTAGAGTTGTTGATATCGAGCAGTGTCACGGTATCGCCACTTGCGCACATGCCGATGTACTCAGAGAGAGCGCCATAGATATCCACCTCGCAAGCTACAGGGATGCCACGGGAGACGAGACGGGAGTTGACATAGCACGGCTCGAAACCAAACTCCTTCGGGAAAGCAGGCCAGCACTTATCAGCAAAGGCTACATACTGACGGCTGCCCTTGTGCTCCTCAGCCCAGTCGAGCAAAGTAATCTCAAACTGAGCCATACGAGTCAGCAGACTCTCATAGTAACGACCTTCACCCATTTCCTTACGCATGCTCTCGCATACCTCAGGGATACGCTTGTCGTCTTTGTGCTGACGATAAGCCACGAGAAGGTCAAGCTCAGAGTTCTCCTCAATCTCCACACCGAGCTCGTAGAGGCCCTTGATAGGAGCGTTGCAAGCGAAGAAATCCTGTGGACGGGGACCGAAGGTGATGATCTTCAAGCCCTTCAGACCGATGATCGTACGAGCCACGGGAATGAAGTCCTCAATCATCTTAGCGATATCATCAGCGGTGCCTACAGGGTAGGAGGGAATGTAGCCCTTCAGATGACGCATGCCAAGGTTGTAGCTGCAGTTGAGCATACCGCAGTAAGCATCACCACGGCCATTGATCATATCACCGTCGCCTTCAGCAGCAGCCACGAACATGACCGGACCATGGAACTTCTTGGCGATGAGTGTCTCAGGTGTCTCAGGGCCAAAGTTACCGAGGAAGACAACGAGTGCATTGCAGCCGGCTGCACGCACCTCTTTGATAGCCTTCTCCATGTCGAGCTCGTTCTCAACTGTTGTCTGGCAGTCATAAATCTCACCCTTGTATGCTTTCACGATGTTCTCACGACGCTGAGTCGAGAGCTTAATGGGGAAACAGTCACGGCTCACGGCAATGATGCCGAGCTTCACTGTAGGAATGTTTGTGCTTTTCATAATGTTTTTTGTTTATATGTTTATTATTTCAGTTCTTTCTTCAATACGGCTTTCCAGCGCTCATAGGCTTCCTTATAAGCTGCCTCATTGCGGCTATCAGGCTCGATGACAGCAAGTTTCTTCAAGGTGGCGAAAGCTTCATCGTGATCCTTATAGATTCCGGCACCCATGCCAGCGCCCTTTGCAGCGCCAACGCTTCCATCAGTCTCATAGAGTTCAATGGTTGCTCCGGAAGTAGAAGCCAACGTATCACGGAAGACCGGGTTGAGGAACATGTTCGCTTTACCGGCGTGGATGGTATTGATCTTCATACCCATCTGCCGCATGACCTCCATGCCATAGCAGAAACTGAAGACGATACCTTCCTGCTCTGCACGCATGACGTGAGCACGGGTGTGTTTATTGAAGTTTAGCCCGTGAATGGAGCAACCGAGGTCTTCATTCTCAAGCACACGCTCGGCACCATTGCCAAAAGGAATGACCGTGACCCCTTCACTCCCGATAGGCACCTTAGCAGCCACCTCATTCATTTCACTGTAAGACATACCTTCCGGAGCCACGTTGCGACGGATCCAGGCATTGAGAATGCCTGTACCATTGATACAAAGCAATACACCAAGACGTGTCTGTTCTTTAGTGTAGTTGACATGAGCGAACGTGTTCACACGGCTCTTCGGATCAAAGTTAACATCCCCGAGCACGCCATAGACTACGCCCGATGTACCTGCAGTGGAAGCAATCTCACCAGGATTGAACACATTGAGACTCACAGCATTGTTAGGTTGGTCACCGGCACGGTAACTGATCGGCGTTCCTTCCTTCAGTCCTGTCTCAGCGGCAGCCTCACGACTCACCTCAGCCTGTACAGAGAAGGTCGGAACAGTAGGAGCCAGCAGATTCTTGTCAAATCCGAAGTAATCGAGCAGGAACTGTGCGGGCTGCTTCTCCTTGAAGTCCCAGAACATTCCTTCTGACAAGCCCTCGACTGTTGTATTGACAGAGCCACTGAGTTTCATAGCGATATAATCACCCGGAAGCATGATCTTGTCAATCTTACTATACAGATCCGGTTCATTCTCCTTCACCCATGCCAGCTTGGCAGCTGTGAAGTTACCAGGGGAGTTGAGCAAATGACCGAGACATTTCTCAGCGCCAAGGTCGCGGAAAGCTTTCTCACCATATGGTACGGCACGAGAGTCGCACCAAATGATGCTATCGCGCAGCACCTTTTTGTCTTTATCCACACACACCAAGCCGTGCATCTGATAGGAGATACCGATGGCCTTGATGTCCTCTCCCTTGGCACCTGTCTCGGCCATAATCTTAGCCAGTGAAAGTTTAGCATTATCCCACCACATCTGTGGGTCTTGCTCCGCCCATCCGGCTTTGACAGCCTTGATAGGAGCCTCACTCTCCGGGAAGAAAGCCGTGGCTGCTATAGCGCCACTCTCAACCTCCACCAAAGAAGCCTTGACGCTGCTACTGCCTACGTCGAAGCCTAAAAGATATTGTTTGCTCATATTTCTTTTAATTTTTCATTCTTTCATTTTTTCAATCTTTCATTTTTTCAATCTTTGTTTCCAAAGGTTCGTCATATCTTCCAGCGTCTTGCCTTTCGTCTCCGGCACGAGTTTCCAAACGAAGAGAGCTGCAATGACACAGATAATGCCATAAAGACCGTAGGTGAACCAATGACCGAAGTTGTCACCCTTGACGAGATGCATGTTGAACATCGGGACGAAGGTAGAAGAAACGATGAAGTTGAAGATCCACTGGAATGCCACAGCGATAGCTGTAGCCTGACTACGGATTGTATTCGGGAAGAGCTCTGCCATATAAACCCAGCAGATAGGACCCCAGGAGAACATGAAGCTGGCAGAATAAACCATAATAGACAGCATCGTGATAGTGCTCAGAGCAGCATTGCCAAAGGTCAGCGCCACACCGAAAGCACCGATAGCCATGCCGATAGAACCACTAATAAGCAACGGCTTACGTCCAAGTTTCTCCACCGTGAACACTGCGACAAGCGTGAAACTGATGTTCACCACACCCATGATGACCGTCTGCATCATCGGGTTGCTCATGCCCATGTCGGAGAAGATACGTGGAGCATAATAGAGCACTGCATTGATACCCACTGTCTGCTGGAACACAGAGAGCATGATTCCCACGAAGACACACATGAAACCAAAGGAGAAAAGTTTCTCTTTCTTCTCTGTGACCGTATTCTTAATATCAGCAATAGTCTGCTGTGCTATCTTGAAACCATTGATACGTGAGAGAACAGACAAAGCTTTGTTCTCCTGACCAATCATCACGAGGTAGCGCGGTGTCTCAGGCACAAAGCAGATAAGGATTGTGAACAGACCAGCCGGCACACACTCTGAGCCGAACATGTATCTCCAGCCAGTAGAAATCGTCCAGGGGTCGCTGCCTGGCATCACCTGCGAGAAGCCTTGACCGATGGATTCGATGATAGGGTTGGTATGTGAACCGAGGATCAGGAAGTTAACAAAATAGACGACCAACTGACCAAATATGATGGCGAACTGATTGAAGCTGACGAGCATGCCCCGGATATTACTTGGAGCAATCTCACCTATATACATAGGACAGATAGCGGAAGCCATACCCACTCCGATGCCACCAAGGATACGATAGAGGTTGAAGACCACGAGTAGGTTCCAAGTCGGTTTGCCGTAAGGCAGCAATCCAAAAGTCTCCGGATTCATACTACCCCAAGCGGATATGAAGAAGCAGATGCCGGCAAAGACCAGCGAACGCTTGCGACCGAACTTACTGGCAAAGAGGCCGGAGAGACCGGAGCCGATGATACATCCTATCAACGCCGACGACGACGTGAAGCCATGCATGAAGTCGGTGTACTTGAAGTCAGGTGCACCGAGGAAGAAAGCCTGAAGACCTTTCTCTGCTCCGGAGATGACGGCCGTGTCATATCCGAAGAGCAAGCCGCCCAAAACAGCGACCATAACGATGGCAGCCAGGTAACCTTTACTGCCTTTTTCTTGATATTCCATTTTTAGGTTTATTTTCTTGCAAAGTTACCTTTTCTCATTGAAACGACAAAGATTAAAGTGTAAAATTACACCAATAGGAAACATTTTAAGACGATTTTGAAACATTCGTGAATTTTTCTCCACCTTGAGACCCGTCGTCTCCTTCTTTTTTTGTAAGTTTGCGGAGTAATCAATTACTAATTACTAATTACAAATTAGAGACATGGACTATACACATCCAACAGAAGACTTCTTGAAAAGCATCGATATCCATACGTTGCTTCCTCAGCAGGAGCCGTTCGTTATGATCAGTGAACTGACTCATTACGATGACGCCCAGGTTAAGACTCGTATGCATGTCACCGATGAAAACATCTTTTCTGTCAACGGTCAGTTTGCCACGGCAGGCATGATCGAGAACATCGCTCAGACCTGTGCTGCTCGCATCGGCTACGTGAACAAGTATATCCTTAAGAAAGGTATCCAAATAGGTGTTATTGCTGCCGTGAGAGACCTCAAGGTACTCGGCCACCCACATGCTGGCTCAACAATAGATACGACTCTATCCATCGTAGCAGAAGTAATGGGCATGACCCTCGCCGAGGCAAAGATTGAGGAGGATGGAAAAGTCCTCGCCACCTCCCAAGTGAAACTGTCCGTAAGTGAAACGAAATAAATAGATGCTATCATGACTATATTAAATAATGTATTATATAAAGTGGTCTCTTATGAGACCAATGATGCTGCCACTATTTATCATGTAGCACTCGACAAAGACTGCTTCATCTATAGGGCCCATTTTCCAAACAATCCCATCACACCAGGCGTATGCATGGTAGAGACGGCTCTCGAATTGCTCGAAGATCTCACAGGTAGGCAGCTTGAGATATCCGAGGCTAAGAACATCAAGTTCCTGCACATCCTCTCGCCAATAGAGACACCAGAGGTTGATTTTGTATTTACCAAGATTGATAACAACGAAGATAGTGTGAAGGCTAAGGTGAATGTGATCAAAGATAACAAGACCTTCGCCCAGCTTTCGTTCACCGCACAAGGTATATAATGCAGGGTGCGGCCCTTGTGGCCGTCCGCACCAACAGAGTGATCTGCATAAAAAAGGTATAAATAATCAGTCTAAAGTTTTGAAGATTGAAAAACTTACCTTAACTTTGCCAACAACTAATACCCACGCTTAGGTGCGGACTTAAAGTACGCCCTGGCAAGCATAAAACAAAAAACTAATATAAATCTGTTATGGCTGAAGAAATTGAAGTGAAAGAACTCAATGACGTTGTCGTACGATTCTCTGGCGACTCCGGCGACGGCATGCAATTAGCGGGAAACATTTTCTCTACCGTCTCAGCTACAGTAGGAAATGGTATCTCAACCTTCCCAGACTACCCGGCTGATATCCGTGCCCCGCAAGGCTCACTGACGGGTGTGAGTGGTTATCAGGTTCACATCGGTGAAGGGCAAGTGTTCACTCCCGGTGACCAGTGTGACGTCCTCGTAGCGATGAACGCCGCTGCCCTGAAAACGCAGTATAAGTATGCCAAGCCTACTGCAACAATCATCATTGACACAGACTCTTTCGGACCTAAGGATCTCACGAAAGCACAGTTTAAGACTGATGACTACCTCGAGGAGATGGGCATCGATCCGGACAGGGTAGTGGCTTGCCCCATCACAAAGATGGTCAAGGAATGTCTCAAGGACGAGGGCATGGACAACAAGAGCATGCTCAAGTGCCGCAACATGTTTGCCCTTGGCATCGTCTGCTGGCTCTTCAACCGTGACCTCGAACTCGTCAACAACTTCCTTCGCGAGAAGTTCGCCAAGAAACCAGCTATTGCAGAGGCAAACATCAAAGTGGTGAAGGCTGGGCACGACTATGGAGCCAACACGCATGCTTCGACACCATTCACGACTTACCGCATTGAGACAAAAGACAAGAAGCCTGGACGCTATATGGACATCACGGGTAACAAAGCTACAGCCTATGGCCTCATTGCAGCAGCTGAGAAAGCAGGTCTGAAACTTTATCTTGGCTCATATCCTATCACTCCGGCAACAGATATCCTTCATGAGCTTTCCAAACATAAGAGTCTCGGTGTCATTACCGTACAGGCAGAAGACGAGATCTCAGCCTGCTCTTCAGCTATCGGTGCAGCTTTCGCCGGCGCTTTGGCCGTGACTTCTACTTCTGGACCAGGCATCTGCCTGAAGAGTGAAGCTATGAACCTTGCTGTCATTGATGAGCTCCCGCTGGTCATCGTCGACGTTCAGCGTGGCGGCCCTTCAACAGGTCTGCCTACAAAGAGTGAACAGACCGACCTGCTGCAAGTGCTCTATGGCCGTAACGGTGAGAGCCCTATGCCAGTCATCGCTGCCACAAGTCCTACCGACTGCTTCGATGCAGCTTACCGAGCTGCAAAAATAGCCCTGGAGCATCTCACGCCTGTCGTACTCCTCACCGATGCCTTCATTGCCAACGGCTCTTCGGCATGGCGCCTGCCAGACATCAATGCGCTGCCTGAGATCCATCCTCACTATGCTCCCGAAGATCAGAAATACAAATACTCACCTTACCACCGCGACCCAGAAACGAAAGTTCGTTATTGGGCTATCCCCGGTCAGGAAGGTTATGAGCATATTCTCGGTGGACTGGAGAAAGACGGCATGACAGGTGCCATCTCTACAGAGCCGGAGAACCATAACGTCATGGATCATCTGCGCTCTGAGAAAGTGGCCCTCATCCCCGTGCCTGATCTTGAGGTCGAAGGCGACAAGGATGATGCCGACCTGCTCATCGTGGGCTTCGGCTCAACCTATGGTCATCTGCGCGCTACGATGAACGAGCTGCGCAGACGCGGCCGCAAAGTGGCACTTGCTCAGCTTAAATATGTCAATCCATTGCCAAAGAACACAGCTGAAGTTATGCTGCGCTATCCGAAAGTTGTCGTAGCTGAGCAGAACCTCGGTCAACTTGCAGCTCTGCTCCGCATCCGTATCAACGGTTTCGTTCCATATCAATATAACGAGGTCAAAGGTCAGCCGTTCAACGTCAGCGACCTGGTAGAGAACTTCGAGCGGCTGATCACCCACGAGGTAGACAACAGTGGTGACTATTTCAATACATTGGTATTATAACCAATAAGACAACCATTAATTGAATATTAGCAATGGAATATACAGCAAACGATTATAAGAAAGGACAGCCCCGTTGGTGTCCGGGCTGCGGCGACCACAGTTTCCTGGCCAGCCTTCAAAAAGCAATGGCGGAGATCGGTGTACCGCCTTATGAGACAGCCGTCATCAGTGGTATTGGATGTTCCAGCCGTCTACCTTACTATGTCAGCACCTATGCCATGCAGACCATCCACGGACGTGCTGCCGCCATAGCAACAGGTGCTAAGGTCGTGAACCCGAAACTTACCATCTGGCAGATCAGCGGTGACGGTGATGGACTGGCTATCGGTGGAAACCATTTCATCCACGCCATGCGTCGAAATATCGACCTGAACATGATTCTGCTCAACAACCGTATCTACGGCTTGACGAAAGGTCAGTATTCGCCGACCTCTCCACGTGGCTTCGTGTCCAAGTCTTCTCCTTACGGCACTGTAGAAGACCCGTTCCGCCCCGCAGAACTTTGCTTCGGAGCCCGCGGCCGCTTCTTTGCACGCTCGGTGGCTTCAGATGGGCCTGAGACGGTGAAGATCCTGAAGGCAGCTTACCATCATAAAGGTGCTGCCGTGTGCGAAATTCTGCAGAATTGCATGATCTTCAACAACGGATGCTACGATCCGATCTATACGCGTGAAGGTCGCAGCAAGAACGCTATCTACGTGGAAGACGGCAAGCCGCTCGTCTTCGGTGAGCACAACGAATATGGACTCGTTCAGGAGGGCTTCGGCTTGAAAGTCGTGGAGATTGGAAAAGATGGCTACACGATGGATGACGTCCTTATCCATGACAGTCACAACCCCGACAACACGTTACAGCTCAAGCTTGCTATGATGGACAATGAGCACGGCTTCCCCGTAGCACTCGGCGTCATTCGCGATGTTGAGGCTCCGACCTATGACCAAGCTGTCAACGATCAGATTGAAGAGGTGAAAGCAAAGAAGAATTACCACAACTTCTCCGAACTGCTCGAGACCAACGATATTTGGGAAGTTAAATAGTTAACAAACATTAATATTCACACTGTTATTTTGCAGTGTGAATATTTTTGTCTAATTTTGCACTCGCTTTCAAAAAGCAAATCCTTTTGTCGGCATAGCTCAGTTGGTTAGAGTATCACCTTGACATGGTGGGGGTCCTTGGTTCGAATCCAAGTGTCGACACACAAATTAGGGCGGCCTTTGAGGTCGCCCTGATTTGTTTATTCTATTCAAAGAATCCTATCAGCGTGCTTTTATAGTTCTGCAAGGCTGCTTTGAGCGTAGTATCAACGCTGTAATTGTCATCTCCACTGATCGTGTATTTGAAGTCGCCATGATTGATACGACCAGCACCATAGAACCCTGTGACGAGGGCAGGGATGTCGAGCGGATCATCGGCGTCATAACTATACATCAGGCTGCTGTCTGTATCGAAATTGTTATAGGTTGTCGCACCCACTTTCGCCTTATAGGTATCAGGGACCTGTTCTTCGACGGTTTTAGCCTCATAGGCGTCGAAACTCGTAGCCGACTCGTTCTGCGTGATGTAACTGAATTTGGAACTCTTCTCGGCAAAGACATTGCCATAGCTCTTGATCATTCCACCGTTCTCACCGCTGAATGTACCTTCACCTTTGGCATCCGTGCCCTGCTTGGAATCGAGCATCGGATATTTGATGTTACGGAAATAGTTGCGATCCACGAAGGCACAGCCACCCGTTGTTACACCGACACCATACTTCGCCACACCATCATAATAGTTGTTCCACACATGTACACTCATCGTACGGATACGCGGATGGCGCGAGTCGCTATGGTCGAACCAGTTGTGGTCATAATCGATCCAGTTTGGCCCCGTCTCACCCTTCATGCCGCAGAGCGAGCTTTTGCCTGTATCCCAGAAACGGTTGTAGCTGATCGTGACATACTGACTGTTGCCCTTCAGGTCCACAGTGCCGTCACCTTTTGCCTGGTCCTTGTCACTTCCTGCATTGCCATAGAAGAAATCCATGTGATGTACCCATATGTGCGAGTTCTTCGTATCGATCGAGATACAGTCGTCGGGATTGAGCATGATGGCAAAGTTGCGGAACTCCACGCTCGAAGCATTTCTCACAAGGAAACCGAAGCCCCATGCTGTAGCATCGTCACCAATGCCTTCCAACGTGATGTTTAGCGTGTTATAAGCACTCTTACCCTTGATCTGCAAGCCTTCATTGGAGAGCGTCTCATCAAGACTGTCCTTCGGAATCATACCGATGAAGCGCACAGCAAGGGCTGTCGAGTCCGTTCCTTTTTGATAGGCATAAAGAATATTTTGGATTCCCGTAAACGTCTGTTTCTTACCCTTCTTATCATATACAACCTCGCAGGTTATCGTCTTGGCATTGTCTTTTGTGACATAAAGCACGCGAGCACCGTCCTTCAACGTACCGTCGTTGTTGTAAGCGCCGATACCGTTGGCATATTTGAAGTGAGCGAAATCCTGACGCGGATAAGCTTTCACCGTCAGCGCTGTAGCCTCATTGGCAGCGTCCGTCTCTTCCACGCCATCCTTCACGGGAATGACCCGCAGGCTGTATGTCCCGGCTTTCAGTCCTACGACATCCGCACGGCCATAAGTACCATAGTTGCGCACGAGTTGCTGGTCGATGGTGGTATAATCAGCAATATTCTCGCCTTTGACCTGAACCCGATAGCTCGTGGCACCATCAAAAGGTTTCCAAGTGACGTAAGCGCTCTCGCGCCAGCCACGAGCATCAAGAATCTCCACCTTTCCTGCTGCATTTGCAAAGGTTCCATTCCCTTCATTAACAGCAGTCGCTTGCAAACCTTTGATCCGCGCTACATTCTTCAACTCATCGTTCACGGTAGTGCCATCGCTGTTCTGATAAGCAATCGTCACAATCGTGTTGTCATTATTGATATTGACTTTCTGGATGGCACTGGTGTTATAATAGTACACCGAGCCATCCTGAAGCGTAATGCACAGTTGATTGACACTGCTGTTGCGCGTTACAGAAGCGCTGGTAGCCGCCTGCAAAGAGACGGCAACAACCAAGAAAAAGAATAAAAGTATGTATTTCTTCATAATCAATGATCAAAAGAGTTATTTTGTCTTGACAATTTTCTTTCCGTTATGAATGTAGACACCTTTGCTGACAGGCTTCGTCTTGATTCCGCTGAGGGTGTAATAAGCCTCACTCTTCTGCGACTTGTCCTCAACGACCTTCTTGATTGTCGTCGTACCTGTGAACGAGATTGTCACACTGTCGAGCTTGGCAACCGTCGATTGACCGTCACGAAATGTTATGGTGACCTCGTCTCCATTGAAAGTTAGGCTTTCCACCTCTTCTGTCTGGGTCTGTCCGTCTATCTGCACTACTTGCTTCACCGCATTGTCTGCAAAAGACAACAAGGAGCAGCAGAAACAGAGAGCGGACAAAAGAGCTATTTTCCTCATATCTTTATCTTTTTAGGCTTTGAACTGTGTGCGCTAACATCGGTTTCAAAATTACCACTTTTTCTTTTATTCTCAAAGGGTTAGGACAACATTTAACAATAAAAAACAATATCAATTATCAGCCATCACCATTTCACTTGAATCGCATGACGATAGTACTTAAATCGCAATGTGATTTAAGTACTATCGTCTGTCCATTGCAGTTAAATCGCAATTCCTTTACAGTCGATTGATTTCTTCCTGACCGGCACCCTTTCCTTTGTACTTATCGCGCCCGACATTGAAGTTATAGCGCACGCGGACTTCAAGGCTACGCGAATTATATAGATCGTCTTGCCAGAGTTTTGTCTTATCTGTGTAGATCTCACCACCGTTGTGATTTTGATAGAAAAGGTCATTACCTTTCAATTGAACTGAGAGTGCATTGTGGAAAAAGCATTTGGACACTGATACATCCAACACATGCTGGTTCCGAAAAACATACGCATTCTTAGAATTGCCCTTGCTCATAAAGCCATACTGTAAATTGACTGTGATATCGCTTGGAAGAGAAAAGGTATTATCAAAACTGACAAAAGTTATCGGCTTATTAAACTTTATCCGTCCAAACGATGTATCCAATGACAACCAGGGTTTCACAATCGCTGCAGACAGTTGGGGCGACCAGAATCCGATAGTAGGTGCTGCACTGACCATCATCGTCAACTCTTTCAGGCTATGCTGATTCTTATAAACTATCGTATTGACTGATTCGTTGTCCGGGTCCTGATCCATCCAATAGATGATCGCGTTACGTTTATCGGTATATTGAGCCGATAGCTGCATAAACTTCCATACACCGGACAACGACCAAGAATGGTCTGTCTCATGACGGAGAAGCGGATTGCCTGACTGATGCAGGAAACGATTGGCATAAGACACATCACTGCTTAACTGACTATAGGTAGGCCGCTGAGTCTTAGCACTGTATGCTAACTGCCAGTTAGTTTTTCCAATTTGAGCCGAATAGCTCACTGATGGGAACAGATTGCTGAACGTACGGCTCTGTTCCGGCTTATAGATGCCATTCTCATGATAGTTGAAGTCAACATACTCATATCTCAGTCCGGCTGTCATTGAGCCTTTCCACAAGCTGTGTTTGTACTCTGCAAACGGTGCGACCGTTTGTTCTGTTATCTCACTGTTGGAATTCCCCACGGCACTGACATCCGATGACCGGTAAAGCTGTTTTCTGTTGGTATGAATATACTCTATGCCATAATCAAGACTGCCTTCGAGCAAAGGAGTTGTCAGTTCAAGCTTGGATGCGGCCATCGTACTTTTCGACTTGGAAACAGTCGTAAATTGCCTTGACTCATATTCCTGACTGGTCTCATTGTAGAATTCATTGAAGATATTGTGGCTACGGAATAGGTCCGTGTTAAAGTCAATAGTCGTCTTTCCGATCTGTCCATCATAATAGATGTTGAACCGGTGTGTAGGCTTGCTATGTCCGTATTCTGGACCTTCTTGATAGATTTTATCATATAACACACTATTGGCTGTCACCACACTTGAAAAATCGCCTCCAATTTTTTCATAGGGCGTTACTGATATAGAATATTTTGCTCCTATTGATTGATTCTTGCCGAAATCGTAGCTGATGCGTCCTTGCGCCCAATGTTGCTCATATACACTTAATGTATTTGTTAGAATATTTAGGTCCCATAGTGTATCAGCTTTCTCCACAAGTTCACCTGGAGCATGTTGATATCCATGATATCTTTTATACTCATAGGCGCCTTCAAGATTCAAACCATTATGACGGTAGCCTACCTTCATGTATTCACCTACGTTGTTACGACTGTCGAACCTGTAGTATGACCGCGCATTAACACTCAATCCGTCACCCTTAGCCTTCAACGTTCTCACTTTGATAACAGCTTTCACCGATGCGTTGTATTTGGCACCCGGATTGCTGATGACCTCCACACTCTTCACTTGATCAGAGCTCAGTCGGTCAAGCTCTGAGAGATCTTGCAACTGCTTGCCGTTGAGATAAATCAGGGCTTCACCACGCCCGAAAACCTGCCAACCGTCATTCTTATGAATGACACTGGGGACATGTTTCAATACATCCTCCGCTGTGCCTGCCTTACTGAGAACGGTGCCGGCTACATTGGTCTGCAATCCTTCATCCGTCATTTTGTATTGGGGCCGGTGCCCATTCACGGTCACGCCCTTCAGCGCAATGTGGTCAGCATGGAGACGCACGGTGCCGATACTCACAGAAGACACCTCTTTCTCCAAAGTCTTGAAGCCTACATAGCTGAGGCGCACGATGACACTTTTACGCTCACAGGGAATCGTAAAGTAACCACTCTCGTTGCTCACGCCTCCGGTAAGGAAGGCGGAGTCGGCAGGAGAAAGGAGCGAAATGTTCGCAAATTCTATAGGGTTACCCTCTTCATCAACGACACGGCCTTTGTATCTTGTCTGTGATTTTTGGTTACATTCAACAGAAATCGTACTGTCGTTTACGATGGTTGCCGAAATCGGATAAAAACCGATAATCTGTCGCAGAGCATCAGGCACCGTCTGACGATTGACGCTTGTTGTGACGCGGAAGTCCTCAAGGTCATTGAAGATGAAGTTGATCGCATATCGACTTGACAATCGGTTAATCTGCTTCAAGGCTTCGGGCATGGATACATTCTTGAAGTTGGCTGTTATTCGCTGCGCAGTAATGATCCCTACATTGAACAGAAGCAGAAGAAGTAAAAATATCTTTCTCATAATTATTCTCATCTTGTTACTCATCTTGATTACTCATGGTTCTCTAACGATTATTCTACGACAATCGTATTGTTGTCCCGACTAATCGTTATCTGCTGAAAACTATTGAGCATCGTGATGTTATCATCAAGACTCTTCTGCTGGTCCCATTCAAAGTAGAGACGGATGTTCTTGGCTCCTTCATTCTTGAAAGAAACCCTCGCGCCATAATATTTACCCATCTCTGTAAGTATCATCTCAAGGTTTACATCGTCAAAAGTTTTAACCATTGGCTCCTGCTTCTTCTGGATGGTATCTTTTACGGCTATTGTCTTGTTTGTTGTAGTAGCCATTGGTTTCTTAGATTGGACCGTATCAGTAACGGCAACTTCATTCTTAAATGGATTCTTGATGACTCCAAAACTGACAATAGCAGCAAACGCTGCCCCTGCAAGGAAGATAACGCCGACAAACATAGCTACTATGCGAAGCCATCGCAGAGATACTGTACGGGCTGAATGAGTAGCGGAAGACTGTAGATAAGCCTTTGAGAACGCATCCCATTCTGCGTTGACATCGATATTCTGCTTCTTCGCTTTCTCCTCCATGATGGCATGCTTTAGGTCTGCAAGCGGTTTACCCTCCTGCATGATCTCCTTCAGTTCTTCTTCCGAATAGTTCTCAGGGTGTTCCTGTGCATCAAGGAATGTGTTTAGTATGTCCTCTTTCATACGGCGAATTGAGATTTTAATATATCCACGATGTGCCTGATGTGTTTCCACACAGCAATGCGACTGATGTCAAGCTTTGAACAAATATCCTTATACGGCAAGCCATCTATGAAACGGAGTGAGAAAATAGTTTGTTCCTCTTTGGTCAGATGAGTCCTGGCAAAATCGGATAACAGATTAAGCTTCTCGTCCTCCATATTGTCTTCTTTTTCCCGAAAATCCATGGCATATAGACGGGCTATCCGCTGCCGGTTGCTCTTGCCGCGAATGATGTTCAAGCAACGATGACGTGTGACTGTTAATAGGTACTGTTCACACGTCTCGTCCTTAAGCAGGAGGTCCTTACCTAACAGATCGACAAAGATGCTACTCACCACATCCTTCGCTTCCTGCTCGTCGTAGAGCAAGCCGTAGGCCGTGGCGTACATGCTTTTGTAGCACTGTCGGAAAAGATGTTCTACCTGCCGTTTGTCCATCGTTTTTATATTAATACACTCAACACATTCGAAATGTTAACCTTTGAATTGTTAAAAAATGAAGAACCGTGAAAAATCAATTGCAAAGGTAAAAAAAAGAATGAGAGTACGCAAACAACGCACTCTCATTCAGAAAAGTATTCTTAAACTGACAGCTTAGATTCTCTTACTTACATCTTTGATTGATCTTCAACTACCACGGGCTCTGTTGCCACGACTGGTTCCGGATCGTTTTGAGCTGTTGCAGCCTCAGGATCGCTTTTAGCCGTTGCAGCCTCCGAATGACGGAGATCCCAACGCAGATAGAGACCGGCAAGGATCGTTCCGGAGATACTGTGCCAGGCGCAACTGATGGCGCAAGGCAGTACTGCCAAAGGCTGGGAGGCAAAGAAGTTGGAAGCCAAAACCGTTGCGAGACCTGCATTCTGCATACCTACCTCAATGGAGATCGTGCGTTTCTTGGCAACATTGAATCCTGCAAGACGACCGGCGAACCAGCCGAGGAGATAGCCCAAAGAGTTGTGGCAGAACACAACGGCAAAGGTCCAGATGAACAGGATGAAGCCACGAGCCACGAGATCATCGTGAACCGTAGAGATCACTCCGCCGACAATGATAGCGAGGCATACCACACTCGTACCGGGCATCAAGCCTTGAAGGGTGGGGAAGAAACTGCGTTTGCTGAACGTATAGTTCAAGAAGCAGCCAAAAGCAACGGGGATGATAGTGACGATGATGATGTTCGTGAACATGCCCACTGTATCGATATGGATGATCTGTCCACCGAGAAGCTGCATCAGCAATGGAGTCATCACCGGAGCAACGAGCGTAGAGGCACACGACATACCCACGGAGAAGGCAACATCGCCATGACACAGATAAGACATGACATTGCTTGATACGCCACCAGGGCAACAGCCCACGAGCAAAATGCCCAAGGCAAGGGCTGGCTCAAGATGGAAGACATGAACAAGCGTAAAGGCTACGCCCGGCATGATGATAAACTGAGCACAGGCACCGATGAAGATATCCCAAGGACGACGCGCGAGGATGCGGAAGTCGTCAGTGGTAAGGGTCAGACCCATCGTTAGCATGATGATTCCCAGAATGACCGTCTGAATGTTGCCACGCACCCAGTCGAAGATGTGAGGAAAGAAGAAAGTGAACAATGCAATACCAATAACAAAGACGGTTGCATGCTTGGCGAGCCATCCTGAAAACGATACTAAAGCTTTTACCATAGCGCTTCTGAATTATAACAATCTATTACCTTTTATTGTAAATTGGTGCAAAGTTACAACTATTTAGCTATATATATTAACAAAAACGCAATTTTCTTTCTATTCCCCCATATTTTTATAAACATCTCATATAGTCATCATTAACTTCCGAGCCTTATTTTGGCATGGAAATTGTTTCGTTATGTGCAAAAGGAATAAATATGAAAAGATACACTGATCCGCGAAGAGGATACTATAAGATTACTGGACGCATGGGGCAGCCACCGTCAACCTCTCGCGGGTCTTGCACCTGCAGCAGTTCCGGTATTTCTCTGGTATGGCATCAGTTGAGATTTCCGGAACTTATGAGAAATGGGTGCGTTTCTTCTTCGAGACGTTGGCGGCAGCTTAGCATTACTTCTCGCAGGCATCATGGTGGCAACTGCTGTCACCATATTCTATGGTGCCGTCGAGATACTGCTTGACGACATCATCGATGGCAATGGCTGGAGCACCGGCATGCAACTCGATACCTACCGTCTTGAGCATGTTGACGGCTCCTACGCCGAGACCACCGCAGAGTACCTCTGTAGCACCATGCTCTTGAATGAAGCGGACCATTGCACCATGAGCATGCTCGGGAGCGTCAAGCACTTCTTTGTTTGTCACATGGTTATTTTCTACGGTGACGAAAGTCACCTGAGGAGCCTTGCCGAAATGCGGCCAAAGGCATCCTTCACTTGTTGGAATAGCAATCTTTCTCATTTCTTGATATGTATTTTCTATTTGTTTAGAGTTCTTGAAATCAGTGGGCATCATGCCCGTCTCACGTCGGAAGAACTTGGCAAAGTTGGATGTGTCCTCAAAACCGAGCTCCGCACAAACCTCCTTCACTTTCATATCAGAATATTTGAGGAGACGTTTCGCTTCGAGCGCGATGCGGTTGTTGATGATCTTCAATGGTGTCAGCGTGGAACTTTGTCTGACATATTCAGACAAGGCACGCGGAGAGATACACAGGATATCGGCATATTCCGCCACTGTGTGCATCGTTCGGAAATGTGTCTCCACAAGCTGACGAAAGCGAATGAAGACTCGGTTGGCCTGACTTGTAATATAGAGTTGTCCCGTTTGGCCGCACTCTCCAGCACGCTGCACACGGATCAGGAAGATCCTTAAAAGGTACTGCATGTAATCGCGATGAGCGAAAGCTCCAACGAGAGAATATTCACGGTTCATCTCGTTGACGATCGCCTCTAACCTTTGCGCCTCCTCCGAGGTAATCCGCCGATAGGGCGAAGCATCAAAAGCATTGAAGAGGTTATATTTCATGAACACGTTCTCGTTTGAACGCTCGTCAGCCATGAAAGAGGCATTAAACTGGATGATAACACCCCGATAATCCGTCTTCTCGTCGAAGGAATGCACCTGGCCAGGAGAGAGAAAGAACAAGGTGTTATCCGTCACCGGATAATCCTTGAAATCTACACGATGGACGCCATGCCCACTCTGAAACCAGATGATCTGATAGTAGTCGTGCGTATGACTGACCATAGGTCCGTGAGGATGGACAAGGAAGAAGCGTGGCATGAACTGCAATCGCAGCTCCAGCCCACTCTTCGGATTCTCGCCCATGGCGTAGTTTTTCAGTTCTTTCTCCTGTTCCATAACTATACATCCATTATTTTCGGCGGTAAAATTAGGAACATATTCTGAGACAACCAAACGTTCTTCCTATATTTACCGATTATTCTCCCGAATGTACTTTGCCATTCATCATCTCCCGATAATCTTTAGGAGTCTCTGAAATAGATAGTTTTGTATCTCTGTGATACATCCGGCTCAGCGCATTATATGTTGCGTTTGCTCTTCTGTATTAATTATTATTAAATCATATCATCAGATGAATTACGTATAAAACAAAAGCTTTACCTTTGCCGTCGTAATTCATCAGATGATATGTTTATTTACGCACGACATGAGAAAGGTAAAGACAATACAGAAGAGATCCTTGGCTGATGAGGTCGCTGACCAGATTCAGACACAGATAGAAAAAGGAAAGATGAAAAGGGGAGAGAAGCTCCCCATTGAGCCCGAACTGATGCAGATGTTCGGGGTAGGGCGCTCCACGATTCGCGAGGCAGTAAAGATGCTCGTCAATCGTGGTCTGCTCGATGTCCAGCAAGGACGCGGCACCTTCGTGGCCAATACGCTGGGTCCAGCCGTACCTTGGGAGCAGCGTCTTGAACAGGCAAAGATCAAAGACTTTCGCGAGGTACGGAATATCCTGGAGAGTTCTATCGTCATGCTTGCTGCAGAACGGAGGACGGATGAAGACCTAAAGACTATGCGGCTGATGCTTGATGAGCGGAAAGCAGCGGCAGAAGAGAATCGTTTGGACGACTGTCTTGAGGCGGACGCAAGATTTCATTTGGCCGTGGCTTCTGCAACCCATAATGAACTCATCTCTACATTGTATAAGACCTTGGCCGCATCTTGGCCCCGCTTCTTCGGTCCTCTCTATGATGATACTTCTCGTATGAGAGATTCCCAGCAGAAGCATGAGGATTTGTACGAAGCTATCGAAAACGGGAACAAGGAAGAGACACGCACGGCTATGGATGTGCTCCTTCATGCTGTTTGGACGGAATAGAATCGTTTAGTACAAAGAAAATATGAAAGCAATATCAATAGCATTAGACAAACAGCAGATTTCGAAGGCAGCAGGTCATACGGCCTACAATGTCTTGTTCATTGCCTGCCTGTGTCACTTACTCAACGACACCATACAGTCGATGTTGCCGAGCATCTACCCGATGCTGAAGTCGGAGTTTAATCTGACATTTGCCCAGATCGGCCTTATCACGCTCGACCTGCAGATTACTTCGTCCATTATTCAGCCTCTCGTGGGAATGTATGCCGACAAGCATCATCATTCCTGGCAGTTGTCCGTGGGCATGTTGTTCACGCTGACAGGTATTTTCCTGCTCTCTGTCGCGAAGACGTTTCCAGAGATACTGATAGCCATTGCTCTCTTCGGCTGTGGTTCATCGATCTTCCATCCACAGGCCTCACAAGTTTCGCAGATAGCCTCCGGAGGCAAGAAAGGTTTGGCACAGAGTATCTTTCAGGTAGGTGGCAACGGGGGCTATGCCATTGGTCCCTTGTTGGCTGCCATCATCATTTTGCCTCACGGCCTTCCGGCCGTCCGCTGGTTCGGAGTGTTTGCCCTGTTAGCTGCCGTACTCCTTTATTATATTGGAAAATGGCATGTCAATGCCTTGAAGACGTATCGGAGCGCGAATGAGGTGCATTGGACCACGGCCGTGCCCTATAGCAAAGGGAAGATTCTTTTCTTTGTGACCGTGCTCTTTATCCTCATGTTCTCGAAGAACTTCTATACTTCGAGCATGACGAGCTATTATACGTTCTTCTTGATTGATAAGTTTGGCCTCTCGGTGGCCAGTTCCCAGATCTGTCTGTTCGTCTTCCTGGCAGCAGAAGCAATAGGCACAATTGTCGGAGGAATGTTAGGCGACAAATACGGTCGCAAATACGTCATCTGGTTCTCCATCTTCGGGGCTGCTCCTTTCACAATCATGCTGCCTTATGTCCCCCAACTGTGGATGGTCATCGTACTATCCATCCTCATTGGTCTCATCATCGCCTCGGCCTTCTCTGCCATTTTGGTGTATGCCACCGATTTGATGCCGAGACATACAGGTATTGTGGCCGGATTGTTCTATGGACTCTCTTTTGGCGTAGCTGGTCTTGGCAGTGCCCTCTTCGGCTGGGTGGCTGATGCTACGAGCATCCAGTTCGTCTTCGAGATCAGTACGCTGTTGCCACTCATCGGCACCATCGCTGTGTTCCTGCCAAAGATGAAACAGAATTAGTAATTTATCATTAAACATTCATATTATGGTAATCGTATTGTTTGAAATCACAATGAAGGAGGGTATGGCTGCTGACTATCTGCAGAAAGCTGCCGAGTTGAAGAACGAGTTGGCAAAGGCCGATGGTTTTCTTGGTGCCGAGCGTTTCAAGAGTATCGCCAACCCCAACAAGCTCCTCAGCAAGAGCATGTGGAAAGACGAGGAGAGCATCAAAGCCTGGCGAAACAACATGGCTCATCGTATGGCTCAGAAGCATGGACGTCAGAACGACTTTGAGGCATTCACCCTCACTGTCGTCACCCCGACGCGCTGCTACACGATGACAGACCGTGATGAGGCTCCTGCTGACTCCAACGAGTTCTTCAAGTAAACAATGTAACTCTCAAATAATGTAACTCTTGAATAATGTCAGACTATTTCATCTACGGACAGAAAGAGGTTGACTATCTCAAGTCGCGCGACAAGCGACTTGGGGCTGTCATCGAGCAGACCGGACATATCTACCGCCGTGTCATCCCCGATCTCTATGCTGCCTTGGTCCACTCCATCATTGGTCAGCAGATCTCCACGAAAGCTCATGAGACCATCTGGCAACGCATGAATGTGGGTATCGGAGCTATCACTCCACAAGCCATCGATGCAATGTCTTTGGAAGACTTACAGAAATACGGTATGACGTTCAAAAAAGCCGGATACATCAAGTCGACGGCACGGAAAATCATAACGGGCGAGTTTAATATCGATTCGCTCTACAGCATGACTGATGAGGAGGTCTGTACGGAACTCTCCAAGCTCGATGGTGTCGGCACCTGGACGGCAGAGATGCTGATGATCTTCTCCATGCAGCGACCAAACATTGTGAGCTATAAAGACCTCGCTATCATCCGTGGCATGAAGTGGTTGTATCATCATAAGGAGATGACGAAAGAGCGATTCGAGCGTTATCGGAAACGCTATGCTCCTTATGGCTCCGTAGCCAGCCTCTACCTCTGGAAGATTGCCGGCGGACAGGGCGAAGTAATACTCTAAACAAGATCCCAATATGGAAAATCCCATTATTTTCACAGAAACGTATCACTCGCCTTGCGGCGACTTGATTCTCGGTTCGTTCGGTGACCAGTTGTGTTTATGCGACTGGCTGAATTCAAAGCAGCACAACCGAACAGACCTGCGACTGCAGCGTGCACTGAAAGCAAAGATGAAGGTCGAGTCTTCAGCTGTTACCCGCAAGGCTGCCAGCGAGTTGGACGAGTATTTCCATGGTCATCGAAAGTCATTCGACCTTCCGTTGTTGTTCGTCGGCACTCCTTTCCAGAAAAAAGTATGGAAGACTCTGCTTCGTGTGCCTTATGGAGAGATACGAACTTATGCGTGGATGGCTAAAGAGATGGGCAACGAGCGGGCCGTGAGAGCCGTAGGACATGCCGATGGCTGTAACCCCATCGTCATCTTCGCTCCTTGTCACCGTGTCGTGGGTGCTAATGGCAAACTCACGGGTTATGCAGGAGGACTTGAAGCAAAGAAATATCTGCTCGATTTGGAGAGTAAAAACACGATGGATGATAATATAAGGAAAGCGACATGGACAGTGAAAGAATAACGATGCTTGGAACAGGTGAGGCAGTGACGACACACTGCTACAACACCTGCTTCGCCCTTCATGCCGGTGACACGACACTGCTTATTGATGGCGGTGGTGGTAACGGCATTCTCTGTCAACTTGGGAAGGCAGGCATTGCGTTGGAAGAACTCAATGCGATGTTCGTTTCTCATGCTCACACCGATCATATCCTCGGTGCCGTGTGGGTCATTCGGATGATGGGCCATAGAAGAAACGACACCCATCGCTTCCGAGTATTCGGCAACGACAAAGTGATCTATACACTGAAGACAATCATCAATCTTACTTTTAATGCTGCGAATATCGCCCGACTAAAAGATACGATTGATTTCCATACCTTGGAGGATGGAGAGGATTTTAACGTTGGAGATATTCATCTGCAATGCTACGACATCCATTCCACAAAAGAAAAGCAGTATGGCTTTCATGCCGTTTTGCCAAGTGGCACGACCGTGTCCTTCCTTGGTGATGAACCTTTTAATGAGGCAAACAGGCAGATTATAGAGGGCTCCGACTGGCTGATGCATGAGGCTTTCTGTCTTTATGCGGATCGGGAGAAGTTCAAACCTTATGAGAAGAAACACTCTACGGCTTTGGATGCCGGTAGAGACGCAGCTTCTCTCCACGTCAGGAATCTCATTCTTTATCACACGGAGGATACGGATCTTGCCCACCGCAAGCAACGTTATACGGCTGAAGCGGAAGAATGCTTCAAGGGAAAGATCTTTGTTCCGGATGACCTGGAGGTTATTCATCTACACAAAGAAGAGTAATTCCGCATTTGGTACAGGCAGTTCCACGCTTTGGTACAGGCAGTTCCACGCTTTGGTACAGACAGTTCCACGCTTTGGTACAGACAGTTCCACGCTTTGGAACTGACAGTTCCACAGTTTGGTACAGAAACGATTGGTGTTTATTAAAGGAAAATTTATGCTTGAATTCGGAACATGGATCAGACAAAAGACGGGGTGTCGGGTGCAGAAACTTGCAGTCGATGCGGGATTCTCTTGCCCTAACCGTGACGGAAAACTATCTTCGGGTGGCTGCACATTCTGTAACAATGAGGCATTCAATACATCTTACTGTGACCGAAGCAAAAGCGTAACTGCTCAGCTTGACGACGGCAAGCGTTTCTTCAATCGGGGAAAGCCAGGCATGAAATACCTCGCTTACTTTCAGGCCTATTCCAATACCTATGCGCCACTTACCAGACTGAAGACGCTCTATGAAGAGGCATTAAGCGTGGATGATGTTGTTGGTATAGTCATCGGTACCCGTCCCGATTGCGTCAACGGTGAGATACTGGATTACCTGGAGGAATTGTCTCATCGTACTTTCGTTCTTGTAGAATATGGCGTAGAAAGTTGCAACGATGAGACCTTGCGTCGCATCAACCGTGGCCATGATTTTGCCTGTAGCCTGTATTATCAAAGTCCAAGGTATGTTTACTCTTTCTTGGAGCATGAGCTACGAACTGGGAAAATAGGATGACGGTCAATAAGAATGCTCATTGAATAACCTATGACGAACATTATTATAAATCTGAAGAGATATCAGTCCGCTACTCCTTCCAGATGGCGTGAGAAGGCTATATACCGTCAAGAAAACAAAGAGTGGCTGCGTTATTCTCAACATGTGGCTATGCTGATGCTCGATAAGATGGAGCTGTTACATATGAGTACAACACAACTATAATTTCTGCCTAAAAATTTATCATATTTATCCATACTGATAAAAATATCAGTAAGCTGGATAAATAAACTCGATTTTATCCGAATTTTAACATTCTTGATTTGCGCTTTCAAAATGTATTTCGTAACTTTGCGGAAAACAGAAAAGGAACAATGGAAACAATTATCGGAAGAAAAAGGGAAATAGCAGAGCTTAGGCGGCATTTAGAAAGCGGACATGCAGAATTCATTGCTGTCTATGGCCGCCGCCTTGTGGGAAAGACATTCTTGATCAATGAGGTGTTTCGTGAGTGCATGGTCTTCCATCATACCGGTCTGTCCCCTTATGACAGGAGCCGGAAGTCATCGCTTAAGGACCAGCTTCAGAACTTTTACTTTTCCCTCATCCGCAATGGCATGGATGGCGTGAAACAACCCACATCCTGGATGGAGGCTTTCTTTCTGCTTGAGCAGTTCCTTGAGCGTCAGGAGAATGGCACAAGGCAGGTCGTGTTCATTGATGAACTGCCATGGATGGATACGCCACGCTCCGGGTTCCTTGTCGCTCTGGAAGCTTTCTGGAATGGCTGGTGCAACATGCAGCACAACATCTGCCTTGTCGTTTGTGGATCAGCCACGTCATGGATGCTGGACAATATCATCAATAACAAGGGAGGCTTGTACGGAAGACTGACCTGTGAGATGAAGCTCGCGCCATTCTCCTTGCATGAATGCGAGGAATTTTTCCAAAGCAGAAATATCCGGATGTCACGCTACAACATTGTTCAGGCTTATATGGTGCTTGGTGGTATTCCGTACTATCTTGATTATTTCCAGCCCGACTTCAGCCTTGCTCAGAATATTGATGCCCTGTTCTTCAGCAGAAAGGCAAAATTAGGGGATGAGTTTAAGCGACTCTTCAACTCTGTCTTCGCCAATGCCGAGGATTGCATGAAGATCGTCCGCTTCCTGGACAAGCGCCATTCCGGCTTTACAAGAGAAGAGATATCCAAGGCTACAGGTATCCCTACTGGTGGTCAGTTCTCAAAAATGCTCACGGCGCTTGCCGGCAGTGATTTCATTACCAGATATCAGCCATTCGGGACTGATGGCGGCCGACAGTATTACAGGCTGTCTGACTGTTTTTGCTGGTTCTGGCTTCACTTCAAGGAAAGGAAGGATATTAAGGAAGAAGACTACTGGCAGCATCACCTCAATGAATCGGAGATATCCTCGTGGCGTGGTATCGTCTTTGAGGAAGTGTGCATGCAGCATGTCAGGCAGATCAAGTCAGCGCTGCAGGTAGCCGGTGTTTCCTCTGTTGAGTCATCCTATATAGTAAAGGGAGACAAGAATAATGAGGGTATGCAGATAGACTTGATCATAGACCGGGCGGACGATGTGGTAAACGTGTGCGAGATGAAGTTCACAAAATCACCCTTCATTGTAGGGAAGGCTTACTCAGAGGTTATCCGGAGGCGCCAGTCTGTGCTGCAGGAAACTTTCCCGAAGAAGTCTTTCAATATGACTTTAGTCACTACGGAGCCTCCTGCACGCAATGAATATTCGGATGCTTTCGTCTCAACAATCACGCTTGACGACTTGTTTCTCTCTTGAATGTTGCCCCACGAAAAGTGGAAGTGGTTATCTTGTTTTTTAAAGGACCAAGAATATTGAATTGATGAGTCAGATTTATTTTAAATTTAAGAGGAGTCCCCTTGGGTGCAACTCTTTCCGTCACACCACTAACAAATCTTTTTGGCGAAAATGCATGTCGTCGTTCGGGAAAAAAGTTTGCGCCAATCCCGATTTTGAAGACAAAATCCCATACGTTGCCCAATGGTATGTAGAATATGATGAAGACCTGAATGTCTCTGGACGGGAAATAGGCTTGGATGCAGATGGCAAGGTTATTGTCAAGATGCCGGATGAGAGAAACTATGGATTCTGGTTGGATACCAATATGACCATCGAAGATTTCAAGAGTGAGTTCAAAATACAGATGATTACCGAACGAGAATTTGATAATCTGTGGAATTCTGTCACTTACGATATAAAAACTGGCAAATTCTTTTACAATATTAATCAAAATTGAATATTATGGACAGACAAAGAAGAATTGAGATATACAGACAAACACTTGAAATCGTCCGCAAGAACGGATACGAGATCAATGGCAGGAGGATTATGCTGCCACAAGAAGACAGTGAGCGGATGCAACAGGGAACCGTGTTCTACAACAAAGAGTTCCATGTTAATGTACCGACAATAGTCGGGCACACAGAGGTACGGGTCGTGAATGAGGACTGCCTCGTTGCCGCAAAGAAATTGAATGACGAAGGCTACCTTGTTGCCGTTCTCAACATGGCCAGCCGGAGAAATCCGGGCGGTGGCGTGACGGGAGGCTCCGGTGCACAGGAGGAGAACCTCTTTAGGCGGAGCAACTATTTCCTGTCCCTCTACCAGTTTGCACCCTATGCCGAGGAGTATGGAATCCGGCGATCCGCACACCAATATCCATTGGACCGTAACTTCGGCGGTATCTACACCCCAAATGCTACCGTCTTCCGCGATACCGAGGCAGCAGCTTATCACTTGCTTGAACAGCCTTATCAGGTATCGTTTATTGCAGTACCGGCTCTGAACAGACCTGCCCTCGACAGAGACGGTCTAATCGTTCGGGAACTCATAGAACCTTTCAAAAATAAAATGCGTACACTGTTTCGCATTGGACTGCAGCATGGTCATGACGCTCTGGTTCTTGGAGCGTGGGGCTGTGGCGCATTCCACTGTCCACCCCGCCACGTGGCAAGACTGTTTCATGAGGTTATGATGGAGAGTGAGTTCAAGGACAAGTATAAAGCCATAACCTTTGCCATCATTGAGGACCATAACTCCAAAGGCGTAGGCAACTATAAGCCCTTCGCTGAGGAATTCAACGGTTCAAGCAGGTAAGAAATGAATATTGTTTTCACAATTAATTGTGATTTTTCCTGCTTGTAACAGATCTTATTCGTATCTTTGTGGCAAAATAACAATAGATTGTGAATTCGAAAGAGATAGGAGAAATCATCAAGAGACGGAGACATGCGTTGAAAGTCAACCAGCTTACCCTCTCTGAGCTTGCAGGTATAGGAATAAATACCTTGGTAGCCATCGAACGTGGTACCGGAAACCCAACGTTGGATAAACTCCTTTCTGTACTCGATACACTCGGGCTGCAGATGGACGTTAAACTTAAAGATTAAAGGAACTGATTAGAAACTCTTTTAATTATGTATTTAGTGAATATTTCACGAAATATCTAATTAAATTTGTTTATTCCGCATTTTTGTTCTATCTTTGCATCAAACAATGTAGGTTGATCTATGATAGCAGAGTTTAGAGTAAGCAACTTTTTCTCCATTCGCTCTGAGCAGAAGCTGAGTTTTCTGGCCTCGGGAGACGATTTCAAGGAGGAAGAATACACGAAAGAGGTCAGTACTGATACCCGACTTCTTAAAATCGGCATGGTTTATGGTTCCAATGCCTCCGGAAAAAGTAATATTCTGAAGGCCCTTTCTTATTTTCGGAGCCTTATGGTTATAGTACCTAATGACAAGAACTCAGCGCTTGGCTGGGTGCCGTTCCTGCTGGATAGCTCTTCCAGAGACGGACATTGCAGAATGTCTATGGAATTTTATTTGGATGGCATCCGCTATATTCTATCGGTAGAGTTTGATAATGTCAGAATCTATGATGAGCAATTACATGCTTATTTGACCAATCGGCCGACTGTGCTATACAGTCGGAAATATGATGCCGCGACAGATGCTTCCGTAGTGTCGTTCAGCAATAAATCAAAACTGAGCGTTAAGGGTCAGACTATCATCGAGGGCAATACCATTAATAACTGTACGGTAATGGCCGCTTTCGGAAAGTCAAATGTCGAGAGAAGTCTGCTCAACAAGGTATATGACTTCTTCTCGCTTGGCTTTGGCGAAGAGTTGACTCCGGATAAGTCGTTGTCAGATTATACCCGGAAGCTCCTGGAGAAAGACACGGATGGAAAACTCAAGAAGTTTCTCCTTTATATGTTACGTGTCTCTGACTTTAACATCAATAATATTAAGGTCGGGTCGACCGGTGACGACAGCCGCCTCTACTTCGGTCATTCGGCTCATGGAGATTCCTATGAGTTGTCTGAGAGCTATGAGTCTCGGGGTACAATCCGTTTCTTGGGTATGGCAGCAATCCTGCAGAAACTGTTGTTCAATTCTTGTTTCGTATCCATCGACGAACTGGAGTCGAGTATGCACTACGAATTGCTCTCATTTTTTATCCGTGTGTTTCTCGCCAACAGCAGCAATACATCTCAGTTGCTATTTACAACTCATGACATCAATCTACTCAATGAGGATTTCATCCGCCGTGATGCCGTCTGGTTTACCGATAAAGACAATGATGCGGAAACACATCTGCTGCGTCTATCCAACATGGGGTTACATAAGACCATGTCTCCCTATAACGCCTACCGTCAGGGAAAGTTGATAAACCTGCCGTTCTTGGGTAGTCAGTATCTGGATCTTAATGAAGTGGAGAAATGAGAAAGAGTGTTGCCAAGCTTTCACCAGCATTCCCATCACATTCGGATATTGAACATCTGCTGAAGTTATCAAAGGCCAAGTTGAACGAAGGGTATGATTATGTGATCTGCCTTCTTGACATGGACAGGCTGAATCATGTTCCCGCAGAGATGCATAAATACCAGTCTTTTAAGAAGAAGAAAGATAACCAGGCGATAGAGTTTATCGAAATCAATCCATGTACGGAGTTTTGGTTTCTACTCCATTTTCTTCCTTCTCTGCAGATGAAGCACTACGAGACATATGAGGATCTCATTCCTGAACTTAGAAAGTACATGCCAGGCTATGAAAAGACCAAACGGTATTTTATCAAGACAAGGTTATACAACTATCTGACTGAGCATGGTAGCCTTGAGAATGCAAGAAAGAATGGGGCTACTCTAAGTAAAATGGCCGCTGAGAATCCCCAGGACCGGATAGCCTACTCACAGGTATCACGAGTCTTCGATATTCTTGAGGAACTTGGACGGCAAAGTTTATGATATGAATTCACGAAATCCTAAATGATCTCAACGTCACAGTCACCGCCACGTTTGTCGCTGCCTTCGGTACGATGTTCTGCATGAAGTATGAGCGTGACCCAAGACTGATGACCGAGATAACGTTCATGACAACGGTGCTGTCAATATGCTCCATACCACTTGTGGAGATTGCTATAAAGATGATGTGCCGATAAAAAAACGACATCGCCCTTGAGCGTTTCGTCAGTGAGAGTCCCTCCCGGTTGCTCATTGCTCCGCGGTGAGGCTTGAAGCTACGGAAGGTGACACGGATGGTGATGGATAAACTTCATAGGTGGTAAAGATCCGCTGCTAACTCTGAAAAGACAATTTTTGAACAGAAAAACATAAAAATATTAGTTTGCTGTTCAAAATTTCACTATCTTTGCAACATGATCACAAAGATAGAGCAATTCGGAAACATTCCGGTCAGTACAGAAACGATAGCTTCTCTGTATCCAGACATAAAGGCGACCCGCCAGAAGGTCCGCAATCTTGAGCATGAAAAGAAGATCATCAGGCTCAAGAAGGGACTCTATGTGGTGAACCCAGAAATAAGTGAAACTGTAATATCTACCGAACTTATCGCAAATGCACTCTATGCACCGTCCTATGTCTCTATGTCAACTGCACTCCGCTACTATGGTCTCATTCCCGAAGCTGTTTACCTTACCCAGTCGATGACAGTAAAACATGCAAGGTCGTTCGAAACTCCATTTGGCCAGTTCGACTATATGTTTATCAATCGTGAGGCTTTTCCCATTGGCCTGACAAGTATCAACAAAAAGCAGTATGCATTTATTATGGCTTCTCCCGAGAAAGCTCTCTGTGACCTTATCGCAAACTCCCCCGGCGTGAACCTACGGTACGAGAAGGACGTAGAGACCTATCTCGAAGATGATATTCGGATGGAAATCAACGATTTCAAGAATATGGATATTACTGTGTTCGAACAATATGTCAAGGTCGGAAAGAAGGCAGGATCAATACAAACCCTCATAAATTATATGAAGAAATGAGCAACGACATCTTTCAACAGATGCTTTCCGCTTACCCAATAGAGACGGAACAGCAGAGACGTAACGCAATATTTGAAGTTAATCAACAGATTATCCTTGCAGGGCTGTCAGATGGAGGATTCTTCAATCACGCTGCTTTTTATGGCGGGACATGCCTGAGGATTTTCCACGGCTTGCAGCGTTTCAGTGAGGATATGGATTTCTCCTTGTTGGAATCAGACAGCAACTTCGATTTTACGAACTATTTCCAGCCTATTATAGACAAATTTGGCATGATAGGAAGAAAGGTCGAGATAAAAAAGAAGGACAAGAAGAACTTCGGAAGAGTAGAATCAGCCTTTCTAAAGGATAATACGGATGTATATGACATAACGTTTCAGACTGAGAAATCCATCAAGATCAAGATAGAGGTAGATACTCAGCCACCCTTAGGCTTTAAGACTGAGCAGAAGCTGTTGCTTTTGCCACAGTCATTTATGACCAGGTGCTTTACACTTCCTGACCTCTTCGCCGGTAAAATGCATGCATTGGTGTACCGTGCATGGAAAAACCGTGTTAAGGGACGAGATTGGTATGACTTTGAGTGGTATGTCAGAAATCGAGTACCCTTAGATTTCCATCATCTGCAGGAAAGAACATTGCAGTTCAACAATGAACGAATCAGCCGCGAGAGTTTTATGGAGCAATTGCAGCACAGACTCTCTACAGCAGATATCAATCAGGTGAAATCTGATGTTACACCATTTATTAAGAACTCCAAAGACATGGACATATGGTCGAATGATTATTTTCTTCAGCTTGCAACGATGATCATCTTTGAGTAATGTAAGATGACTGGCGAAAAAATCATCATGCTTGGGACAGGGGAAGCCGTGGCGACACACTGCTACAACACCTGTTTTACCCTCCACGCACAGAACACGATCCTGCTCGTTGATGGCGGTGGCGGCAATGGCATCCTGCGCCAGCTCGAGAAAACGGGTACTGGGCTGGATGAGCTTGATGTCATGTTCGTCTCCCATGCCCACACCGTTCATATCCTCGGTGCCGTTTGGATTATCCGGATGATGGGCCATAGAAGAAACAAGACCCATCGTTTCCGAGTCTTCGGCAATGACAAGGTCATCCATACGCTGAAGACAATCATTAGTCTTACATTCAATGCAGCGAATATCGACCGATTAAAGGATACAGTTGATTTCTGCACTCTGGAGGATGGCGAGAAGTTTGATGTCGGTGCCATTCATCTGCAATGCTTCGATATCCATTCCATGAAGGAAAAGCAGTTCGGCTTTCATGCCATCATGCCCAGTGGGACGACTGTTTCTTTCCTCGGTGATGAGCCGTTCAATGAGGCAAACAGACAGATAGTTCTTGGTTCTGACTGGCTGATGCACGAGGTGTTCTGTCTTTATGCGGATCGGGAGAAGTTAAGGCCATATGAAAAGCGGCATAGCACAGCCTTGGATGCCGGCAGGAATGCGTCGTCCCTCCACGTCAAGAACCTCATTCTCTATCAAAAAGGATGCCATTGATTGACATCCTTATCGTTGTGACTCGCATGGGGTCAACCTTTGGGGGCGTTAGGACGGATAGTCCTGTTATGTCCGACTGGCCGAACCTTCGGGAACCTAGTGTTTATGCGGTTTCCCGGCGAGAAATCTTCATAATCTTGATGTCCTACTTCAAGTAAATTTTGGTTTCCCAGAAGCGAAAATGGGAAACCAAACGCCGCCTATGGCGATTTCCTTTCCTTGCCCCGTAAATTAGAGGATTTTGTAGGGTTTTTATCATGAATCACATGGCTGAAGGAGATGAATGATTCCCTGCCATGGAAAGACCGACTCGTAAAGTCCGGCAGGGGTCAACGCTGCATATTTCGGAGCAAGTTCCCCCACCATTACGGGATGATTCCCAAGCAATATTTCGGAGCAAAATGGGCCAAAAAGGTCGCGTAGACTGTTAAATCAGCGTTAAACAAGGCCTTTGTTTCGGAGCAAAATGGACCACCCCGTGCGGGGGCGGGCGTGAGCCGACTCTATTTCGGAGCAAAATGGACCATTTGGATTTCACATCTGCCTGTCAGCGACTTGGTTTCGGAGCAAAATCACCCACCAGGTCATGAATCAGGCAATCCTTGTTTCGGAGCAAAATCACCCACCTAATGAAAAAGCGGTACATTTGCAGCTTGGGCTGTCTTATCAGCCTGAGTTATTATGGCAAACAAATGTATCGACATGTCAAAATTAAAGGAAGTAATCAGACTCCATAAGGAGCAAATGTCAATCCGAGAGATCAGCCGTTCCCTTGGTATGGACCGCAAGACAGTCAGAAAGTATATACACTTGGTAGATAACGATCCGCTGGGCCTTGACGGGCTACTTAAACTTGACGATCCGGTGCTTGAGAGACGTTATACTGGAGGCAATGCAGCATACAGCGAGAAGCGTTTTCAGGATCTCTCAGGACGTTTGGAGTACATAGTCAAGGAACTGCATAAGACCGGTGTAACCTTGTATCTTCTTTGGGAAGAGTACAAGAAGGATTACCCCAACGGTTACAGCTACACGCAGTTCTGTTATCATGTAGGGCAGCATCTGAAAGCGCACCACCTCTCGTATGTGCTGACAGAGAACCGTGAGGGCGGAAGGGAGATATTCCTTGACTTTACCGGCCAGAAGCTCAGTTATGTTGACCGTGATACGGGCGAGGTCCATCAGTGCGAGGTCTTTGTAGCAAGTCTTCCCGCATCAAATTACGGCTATGCAATAGCCGTTCCTTCACAGACTATAGACGACTTCATATATGCTGTCAACGAGTGTTTCAAGGATATAGGCGGAGTACCCAAGATAATCGTTACTGATAACCTCAAGGCGTCAGTAATCAAGGCCGACCGGTATGAGCCTGATATCAATCATGTGATGGACAGGCTTGCAGAGCATTACGGTTGCGTGGTGATACCTGCGCGGTCTCTGCATCCGAAAGACAAGGCTTTGGTGGAGGACCAGGTTAGGCTCGTCTACAGACGTGTTTTTGCCGTTCTGAGGAACATGACTTTCTTCTCCCTTAAAGAGCTTAATGATGCAATACAGGAATGCATGCTCAAGCATAACCAGCGCCGTATGCAGCAGTACACCTGCACACGGGAAGAGCGTTTTCTTGCAATAGACAAGCCCAAACTGAATACGCTCAATCCTGAGTCATATCAGGTAGAATATGAAACGGAGCTGACAGTCCTGGAAAACAGCCATGTCTATCTTGGCCGTGACAAGCACTATTACTGTAAGCAATCTGTCTGCCCCGTTTGGAAAAAGTCAGTGATTTCCTTGGATTTCTCTGAAAAAGTCTGAGATACTCCAAGATGTTTGCCAGATTTATCTGAAATCATCAAGTGTAATCAGAGAGAAT